>Ga0308414_1000045_pt1 | contig 67138 bp, 58 predicted proteins | sample HotsprSampleOS50_FD_205667 | JGI IMG/M metagenome (GOLD analysis project Ga0308414, IMG submission 205667) | Hot spring phototrophic mat microbial communities from Octopus Spring, Yellowstone National Park, Wyoming, United States - 20090730_OS50 ... | reverse complement strand
CGGAGGGACGCGCTACGTCGTCTTGCGCCCGTGCCCCGCCCCGCGCCCGCGCCGCCCGCTGGAGGGCACGGCTCCGGCGTGCCCACGGTCGTGCCCGGTGCATCGCATGCGGAGACGCCGCCCGTCGTGAGGATACCTCTCCGCCCGCCCGCACCGCCCGCGCCTCGGAGGGACGCGCTACCCTTACACCTCACGTTCCCTACATTTTGCAGTCAGTCGCTCAAGAAACCCCCATCGCTACCCAGGCATGAATGCCGTGCCGATCCGTCTCGTGTAACTCGATAGCATACTGATCATCCTCGCGCAATGTTTGTGCAGCCGCAGCCACAAAGTGCTGGAAAAGCGGATGTGGACGATTAGGGCGGGAGAGAAATTCGGGATGAAACTGGCTCGCCACGAACCAGGGATGATCTCGTAACTCTATGATCTCTACAAGACGGCCATCAGGTGACAGACCGCTTATCACCAACCCTGCTTCTTCAAGAATGTGGCGATATTTGTTATTGAACTCAAAGCGATGTCGATGGCGTTCCATGACGGTTTCCCTGCCATATGCTGCTGCAGCGCGTGTGCCGGGAACGAGTACACATGGATATACCCCTAGCCGCATTGTTCCGCCTTTTTCGCTAATATCACGCTGATCCGGCATCAAGTCAATCACAGGATGGGCGGTGTGTGGATCGAATTCGGTGCTATTCGGTTCATGGCTCCGTAAAACCCAGCGCGCAAAAGCAATCGTGGCACATTGCATACCCAGACACAAACCCAGATATGGTATGTGATGCACTCGTGCATAATCAGACGTAACTATTTTGCCATGAATACCCCGGTCGCCGAATCCGCCTGGAACCACAATTCCATACACATCTGCCAACAGGCGCTTTGGCCCTTCGCGTTCAATCTGCTCGGCTGCCACCCAGCGTACATCAATATCTAATTCCTGGTGCAGACCGGCATGACGAAGCGCCTCGACCACACTGATATACGCATCGTGTAGTTCAACATATTTCCCAACCAACGCTATAGGCAACACTCGTTTGGGTTTTCGTACCAGATTCACCAGTTTTTGCCATTCGCGCAGATCCGGTTCACGGGTCACCAGACCGAGCCGCTCGACCAGATATGTACCTAACCCTGCTTCTTCAAGCACCAGCGGTACTTCATAGATCGACTCCACAGTCTGTACCGGAATGACGGCCTGAGTATCGACATCAGAGAAGAAGGCAATCTTGTCGCGGATGTCTTCGGAAATGGTATGGTCGGCGCGACAGAGAATAACATCGGCATTGATCCCTACTCCGCGCAATGCCATCACCGAGTGTTGGGTCGGTTTGGTTTTCAATTCATCGGTCGCCCCAATATGGGGAAGGAGCGTCACATGAATATACAGGACATTATCCCGCCCTACATCTTTGCGCATCTGCCGAATAGCTTCCAAAAAAGGCAGACTCTCGATATCGCCAACCGTACCACCTACTTCAACAATCACCACATCGGCATTACTCTGTTTGGCAACGGCCGCAATCCGAGCTTTGATCTCATTTGTAATGTGCGGAATAACCTGAATCGTCCCTCCCAGATAATCACCGCGGCGTTCTTTCTGGATAACAGACGAGTAAATCTGCCCTGTCGTCACATTGCTCAGGCGGGTTAAATTTTCGTCAGTAAAGCGCTCATAGTGCCCTAGATCAAGATCGGTTTCGGCACCATCATCGGTGACAAAGACTTCGCCATGTTGATAGGGTGACATCGTGCCCGGATCAACATTCAAATACGGATCAAGTTTTTGAATGGACACCCGTAGACCGCGACTCTTCAACAGTTGCCCGATCGAGGCTACACTGATACCCTTACCAACAGAGGAGGCGACACCACCTGTCACAAAGATGTACTTTGCCATACTCCTGATACTCCTTGCTTAGATGAAACAGTAGGTCTGGAAAGACATTGCTCGTTGCCAGTCCACTTTGCTGGTAACGACAGACCATAAAAGTACACAGTAAGATAATGGGTCGGCGCACCTGGTAGTTGTGCCGACCCACCGTATGCCTGCCCAAAAGAAGCCACACTGCGTATGCATTACTCCAGGTACTTCCTGCCCAGACTATCTGAAATTAAACGACATACTATACCAGGTTTAACGCTATCCAGGCCACACGAACGTTACCAGAGCGGGATGCAAAACCACTATCTCCAGTGACCGACCTTTGTTCAGATAACCTGCGTATTACCCGCACATACTAAAACGAGGAGATGATGGTGCTTTGACCAATGCCTGACCAGTCGTCATCTTTCTGTAATCTAGTCATTGTAGCATCGGAACTGCACGTGCATTTCATACCATACTCTCGCAGCATACATATATGCCAGTACAGGCCGTCCGGTTTTTACTGACAGGAGATATGCGGTGAGCTTGTCCGGTTCGTGAACGGGCGGGGTACGAGGAAACGATACCTGCATGCAGGGGCTGAGGTGCTGCGGAATCCTGACGCTTCCGCATCGAGGAACGCGCGATCGCGCCCATTTGTCAATAGCAGCATGAAATGAACGTTGTCACTCGTAGCAACGGTCTTTCTCGCCTGCGGCAGAGCGGCACTTCTGCTGGTTCTGGTTCCTTGTACAAACTGCCGACAGTGATCAGCCATCCTCATCTTCAGGCGCAACGGCCGCGCCCGGCGCTACTCGGATCAACCACTGGAAGTAGGCAATCGCAAGGCATAGGCAATACCGCTCTGTAGAGTGCTGCGTGTAATGATACCTCTCAAATCTGTCTTTAGATGAGTCAATGTTTGTGCCATTTTGGCACTGATTCCGGTCAGGATCACCTGCGCCCCCAACAGTTTCACCGCCTGAGCAGTGCGGATGAGTGCATTGGCTACCTGTGTATCCACCATCTGAACACCGGTAATATCAATGATTGCCGTGTCTACCTGGTAAGCACCAATACCTTCCAGCAAAACTTCCATCACTTGTTGCATACGTTGCGAGTCCAGCGAGCCAATCAGAGGTATAATGATTGTAGTATCATTGAGTGGAATCAGCGGAGTAGAAAGTTCACGCAAGGCTGCCTGCTGTGCGTCGATAATACGGGCCTGCAATGTCGCAAGCTCTGCTTCCGCCCGCTTGCGCTCACTAATATCTCGAATGCTAGTCAATCGCACCGAACGACCCTGGTACATCATTATTTTCCCCAAGGCTTCTACCGGTATGACCGAGCCATCTTTTTTCACCAGTAACGCCTCATAGGGTCGATCATAGCCACTCTGCATATTCTGTGCCACCAGCGCTTGCGATTCGGGGGCGACAAACTCTAGCGCTGATTGGCCAATCAGTTCGTCCACTTCATACCCGATCATCTGCGCCATAGCGGGATTGGCGTCTACAATCTTGCCTTGATCAAACAGAACCAGACCGTCAGACAGGGTTGTCATCAGTTGCCGAACCCATTGTTCATTTTCGCGCAATACTTGCTCGAGTTGTTTACGTTCGGTAATATCAATGCCAAAACCATCCCACCGAATTGCTCCATTGTCCAGACGCTCTGGACGTGAAGCACCCTGTGCCCATATAACTTTTCCCGACGGTAAGATAAACCGACCTTGCCATTGCCAGGGCTGTAGCCCCTGCAGCGATGCGGCTAATGCGCCCTCATAAACAGGACGATCATCAGGGTGGATCATTTGCAACAATACCTGTGCATCCTGTTCCACTGCTCGTGGATCGACTTCAAACAGATCGCGGCAGCCATCGCTCACAAAGGGAAACCACAGGGTACCATCAGGCTCAAGCACGACCTGGTAGAACATACCGGGTGCATTGGCCACAAGACGTTGATATCGAGCTTCGCGCTCATGTAAAGCCATCTGTGCCTGCTCCAGTTGGGCCACTTGCTGTCGCAACGCACGGATTTCTGCCTCTAATGCATCTCTGGTAGTCATGGTCAACCTCCTTGAGTCAGGCACTGGGCGCGAAAGCTGCCAGGTTTGTCCCCGCTAGCAAGCCCAAACAGAGGCACTCCCTCCACTGCTAAAAGCGGATGATTTTCCGCGCCTGAAGGCAAGCACTCTATGATCCACAGAATTATTATGCCACGATCTGTACTTGCTTACTCACTATTGCCTGAATGCATGACCACTATCCGCGGTTGTTCACCTTCGGCCGGTAGATGAGATGCTGACAGGGTCAGTTTATCGACCGGAGTCACATCTTTTAGCCCTAACTCATTGGTAAACTTTGCCAATTGTGCCAGTTCGTGTTCAAACACCAGGCGTGGGGTAGCATAATGCATTGGGATAACAATCCGTGGCTCAAGCTGGCTGATCACATTCACCGCTTCAGTTGGGCCAATGGTTTCGGCTCCACCTACCGGGATAAACAGTACTTCTACACTGCCAATCTCTTCAATGTGATGTTGCGCCAGCTCATGACCCAGATCACCCAGATGACAAAACACAACGTCATCAAGATGAATCACATAGACCGTGTTGAACCCACGTTCTGTGCCCTTCACTTTATCATGATAGGTGCGAATACCGGTGATCAGAACATTGCTTACCTCGTACTCACCCGGCCCATCAATAACAAAGGTGCGGTCGCGCAGTGGTCGTACCGCCGTGACGCAATTATGGTCAGGATGGTTATGGCTAATGGTCACAATATGCGCCGTTGGTCGTCCCAGATCAAGGCCAATCGAACGATCAAAGGGATCGCACAGAACGATTCCTTCACGTCCACGTAGGCGAAAACAGGCATGTCCAAGATACTGAATATCGGGCACAAAAAACCTCCAGAAACAACTACATAGTGTTAACCCGCCTGCACTTCATGCCAGAGCATCCTGAGAATCGGCTGGATCGTTTCGACATCAAAGCCCCGCCGTTGCAGATAGCTACCCAACCGGCGCTGAAACCGCGGGTAATCAGTGTCAGCCGCATATTTATTCAGCACAGACCGCGCTAACGTCAGCGCCTGCATCTGCTGATCACCGATCAGCTCTGTATTATCAAGCAGTGTCTCGATAATCTCGCGGCTGATACCCTTGCGATACAGTTCGCGGCGTAAGGCCTGGATGCCACGGGGTCGAAATGTCCGGCGATTTTCGATCCACATGCGTGTGAAAGCCATATCATCAAGCAACCCACACGCGGTCAGTTGGGTTAGAGCGGCAGCAATGGCCTCAACTGAAAACTGCTTACGGGTCAGATGTGCCCGCACCTCGGCCACCGAGCGTGGCCGTGCTTCGAGATAACGTAGCCCGGTAATGAACGCCCTGTGCGCCTGTTCCAGGGCCTCGAGGCGTTGCCAGTCAGCAGCGGACAGGATCATACCCACATAGAGTTGCTCCTCGGACAGTGTTTTCAGGCTTACTGCCAGCGCAAACGTGCCATCAATAAATACATTGACTCGCTGGCCATCGCGTTCCTGTATCTTTAATGCGGTAATTGTTCCAGCTGGCATAGGATCAGAATGCGTTCTATATGTGGGTATGGGGAGCGTTAGGGTTTACATCGGCTCTCTCCATGTTCTCTTGTACATCCACATCAGAATAACCCCAGAAATACACATACGGATTCACACCTGTATAGCTCCGTTCTAACCGATGCGATATAGTACTCCTGATGTCAGACCTCTTCATCAAACGTTGCTTCACTTGCTTCCTCGATCTCATCATCGGCGATCATTGAGGGTGGTGGTGGGTTTGTTAGTGCCTGTGCACGTATTAATTTTTCGATCTCATTCGTTAGATCAGGGTTTTCACGCAGAAACGCCTTGACATTCTCTCGTCCCTGACCCAGGCGATCTTCGCCCAGATAAAACCAGGCACCACTCTTACGAATAATGCCCATATCGACCCCGACATCGAGAATATTGCCCTCGCGCGAGATACCTTCATTGGCCATAATATCAAATTCTGCCTGACGGAATGGCGGAGCAATTTTGTTCTTGACTACCTTTACCCGCGAACGCATCCCTATCGTTTCCTGGCCCTGCTTGAGCGTCTCGATTCGGCGAATATCGAGCCGGATAGAGGCATAGAACTTGAGCGCCTGCCCGCCTGTGGTTGTTTCGGGCGAGCCAAACATCACCCCGATTTTCATGCGCAACTGGTTCAAAAAAATCACCACAGTGCGACTCTTGTTGATCGCGCCCGAAAGCTTGCGCAAGGCCTGGCTCATCAAGCGGGCTTGCAACCCCGGCAGAGAGTCGCCCATATCGCCTTCGATCTCGGCCCGGGGTACCAGTGCCGCGACCGAGTCAATAACCACCACATCAACCGCGTTCGAGCGAACCAGCGTCTCACAAATCTCCAGACCCTGTTCGCCCGTATCTGGTTGGGAAACCAGCAAGTCTTCAATTTGAATCCCGCATCGGGCACCATAAACAGGATCAAACGCATGCTCAGCATCAATGAATGCAGCGACCCCACCCAGACGCTGGGCCTCGGCCACAATATGTTGCGCCAGCGTTGTTTTCCCACTACTCTCCGGGCCATATATCTCCACCACCCGGCCACGTGGGACACCGCCCGCGCCCAGGGCAATATCGAGGGCAATGGCACCGGTCGGGATAGTCTCAATTGCCAGTCGCGTACTGGCCTCGCCCATCTTCATAATCGAGCCTTTGCCAAACTTGCGATCAATCTGACTCATGGCCGCAGCCAGAGCTTTCTCTTTTTCAGGCGAGATCGCCATCGCGTGCGCTCCTCCGTTTTGCGTACTCATGGTAATAACTCCTTCTATGTCTCTAGTATACGGTAGGGGTGCTCTGGATGCAATAGCCCTGGTCATTATAGCACGTTCGTTCGTTGATAACAATAGAATGGAACCTTGTATATATATGCAATATATATGCATACACGGCGATCCCCGCACCAGGCATGACCAGAAGGCCATGGTATAATGTGCGCGAACAAGCGTTATGGTTGAAGGAGGCGCTGGGCATGGAGCGGCGGGTCGTCATTACTGGTATGGGTGCAGTCAGTCCATTAGGGCTTGATGTGCCGCAATTATGGGCTGCAATCACTGAAGCACGCAGCGGCGTGGGGCCAATTACCTTGTTTGACCCTGATGGTCTGGAGACACGCTTTGCAGGTGAAGTGAAGGGTTTTGAAGCTACCAACTATATGGATCGCAAAGAAGTGCGGCGGAATGACCGCTTCATTCACTTTGCGATTGCTGCTACCCAGGAAGCATTACGCACTGCAGACCTCAAGATCACACCCGAAAATAGTGCCGATGTCGGTGTCTTTATTGGCAGTGGTATTGGTGGCCTTGGGACGATTGCCGAGCAACATGAAGTATTGCGTACACGTGGGGCTGGCCGTATCAGTCCTTTTTTAGTACCGGCAATGATTACCAACATGGCTGCCGGGCAGATCTCGATCATGACCGGTGCGCGTGGCCCGAATCTATGTACGACATCGGCCTGTGCCAGTGGGGCCCATGCCCTGGGTGAAGCGGCTGAGACGATTAAGCGCGGCTGGGCCAGCGTTGTTATTGCCGGTGGTGCCGAAGCATCCATTACCCCCCTGGGCGTGGCAGCCTTTAATAGCGCTCGCGCCATCTCTACCCGTAATGACGAACCTGCCAGTGCGTCACGTCCATTTGATGTCACCCGCGATGGCTTTGTCTTGAGCGAAGGTGCCGGGATTATGATCCTTGAAGATCTAGAGCATGCACAGCGTCGTGGTGCCCGTATCCTGGCTGAACTGGTCGGCTATGGTGCAACTGCTGATGCCTATCATATTACGCAACCTCCCGAAGGAGGCGAGGGTGCCGCCCGTGCAATGCGTATGGCTCTCAAACGGGCAGGCATTGCCCCTGCCGATGTTGACTATATCAATGCCCATGGCACCAGTACACCAGCAGGTGATGTGGCTGAAATTGAGGCCATCAAGGCAGTGTTTGGCACACATGCATTGCAAATTCCCGTCAGTTCCAATAAATCACAATTTGGGCATCTGCTTGGTGCAGCCGGGGCAGTCGAGTCGATTGTCAGCATTCTGGCGATACAGAACAACATCCTGCCACCAACGATTAATTTGCGTCAACCGGATCCACGTTGTCATCTTAATCTGGTCGCAAATACGGCTCGGCCCGCCGCGGTTAACGTGGTGATCAAAAATTCTTTTGGATTTGGGGGGCATAATGTTTCCCTGGTCTACCGTCGCTTCACCGTGTAGCAATGACATGGCCGCCATCAACGACCATCGCAAGCCACCAGCCCGATACGCAACGCTATGATCTCGGTCTTGATGAAAACTCTGGGTGTTACCTTTACCGACCAGCGCTTGCTTGAGAATGCGCTGATCCATCGCTCGTTTCTGCATGAACATCCCGAACGCGTTCCTGGATTATCGTCCAACGAACGGTTAGAATTTCTCGGTGATGCGATTCTGAATTTTCTCACGGCGGCATGGTTATATGCACGCTTTCCAGAACGTGGTGAAGGCGAGTTGACGGCGTTACGTGCAGCGCTGGTCAAAACGACCACCCTGGCCCGCTTTGCGCGTGAGTTGCAGCTTGGGAGGTTCATTCGTATCAGTCGGGGCGAGGATACCAGTGCGGCTCGGGATCGTGCGCCGTTACTCGCGGATGTGTTCGAGGCAGTGGTAGGTGCTATTTATCTCGATCAAGGCCTGGATACGGCTCGTTCGTTTATCTTGCCTTTTCTTGAACGTGAAGTGGCCCTCATCCTGGCAGGCAATGCCGAGATTGACTATCGTACCCGGTTGCAGGAACACGTACAGGCACGCTATGGCATGACCCCGGTCTATCGTACCGTTAGCGCAACTGGCCCCGACCACTGTCGGCAATTTACGGTTGAAGTTCTGGTCGGTCAGGAGCTTCTCGGCCTCGGCAGTGGTTCGAGTAAACAGGCAGCCGCCCAACGCGCCGCGCAGATGGCGTTAGAAGCAATGAATAAACCGCCAGAACAATGACACACGGCTATCCTGGCAAACCATATGCAACGTCTTTTTATTACCGGTGGGACAGGTTATCTTGGTCGAACGCTTATCCGCCTCGCAGCAGCACAGGACTGGCAGGTGGCGGCCAGCTATTTCCGTCAGGCCCCGCCAGGTGATACACCCACGCGCTGGTTTGCGCTTGATGTATGTGACGTTGCATCCGTGGAGCAGGTTCTGGGTACATTTCAGCCTGATGTTGTTATTCACACGGCATTTCGACAGCATGATCCCAATTTGTGGGCAGTGACTGCCACGGGTGCATGCCAGGTAGCGACTGTGGTTCAACAGCTAGGGGCACGATTGATTCATCTGTCAAGCGACGTTATTTTTGACGGTGAGCGTAGCGATGCCTACACTGAACATGATCCTCCCAATCCGATTACGGCTTATGGCCGGGCCAAGGCGTATGCCGAGCAGTGTGTTCAGGCGGTGTGTCCCTCAGCGGTTATTGTTCGCACGTCGCTTACATATGGCTTTGAACCTCTGGATCGGCATACACAGTTCGTGTTGAATCTGGTGCAGGGAACGCTGCAAGGGCAATTGTTTCATGATGAATATCGTTGTCCAATTTTTGTTGTTGACCTGGCCCTGGCCTTGCTGGAGTTAGCCCGGAATAACTACCAGGGTGTGCTGCATGTGGCCGGTGCTGAACCGATGAGTCGCTTTGAGTTTGGGACACATCTGGCCCGGGCGTATGGCTATGATCCTGCACGCCTACAAGGTGGTTTCAGTACTGCCTATGCCGAACGACGGCCACGCAACTGCACCCTTGACATCCGTTTAGCCCAAAGCTTGTTGCAAACCCCTTTACGTGGCGTTAGCACCGTGCTTGCCGCCTATGGTTTTGTCCCCTCACCGGACAGCTTCAACATAACATGACGGTGTTGTGCTGATTGATTGGAGGTACTAGGATGATATGATCATCCCGCTTTTTCGCCTTCGGCAGAACTGATCATAATGAGGAGTTTGCGCATATCAGCAAGCTGTTGCAACAACAACGCCCTTGATCCTGAGATATCGGTATCCCTATCTGAAAGGAGTACCATATAATATTATGGTGCAGGAGGTACCTTAATCCTATTGCCCCACGTTCGTTTGCACTTTCAGGGGATTGCAGAAGACCCACAGGCCGATTAAGCAGGCTAGCGCATAACGCCTGATTGATTTATGGTGGCCCTGATCTTCATGATATAATGTGGTGTTGGGGAGAGATTGCATATTTTTAAGAGGAACAAATCGTGAGTCAAACCAAACGTACACCCAGAACCGCTGAGGCATCAAATACCATTCTCGGTACTATTTCCAAACTTGTTGTGTTCGCTATTTTTATTGTACTGGCTGTCATACTCATCAATCGTACTGAGTTGCCCACCCGTAGTGATGGTAGCAATAGTCTCCAGGCTGAGGCAGTACCCCCGCCTTCTTCTGGCCAACGTCAATATAGCGCGCCACCGCCTATGTTGATCAATCCTGCCCATACCTATGTTGCGACTATTGTTACGCCACGCGGCGACATTCGGGTGCGATTGTTGCCAGATATCGCACCGCAAACCGTGAATAACTTTGTGTTTCTCGCTCGCGAAGGGTTCTATGACGGTGTCACCTGGCATCGCGTGATTGAAGGTTTTATGGCCCAGGCAGGCGATCCGACCGGCACGGGTATGGGTGGGCCAGGCTATAGCATTCCTGCTGAGTTTACCAGCAAAATCCGCTTTGATCGTCCCGGTCTGCTTGCAATGGCTCGCTCAAGTGATCCAGACAGTGGTGGGTCGCAGTTTTTCATTACAACCGGGCCAGCACGCTGGCTTGACAACCAGTATACGATCTTCGGTGAAGTGATTGAAGGCCAGGACATTGTGGATGGCATTCCGCCACGTGATCCGAACACGGCTGTAGAGCCAGGCGAACCGATTCTCACAATTGCCATCAGCGAGGAGTAACGAAAGGATCTCGATGTATGATGCAGAATCAAGCGATGGAGCAGCACCTGCGCGACCAGATTTACCTATCGATCAAGATGGCCGAAGTTGCGATGATCACCGGATATGATTTCTGGCAGCAGATAACGGTGATGAATATGCGTCTGGCCACGCATAGCCTTCGTTCGATAGCCGATCTGGTACAAACCAGTACATCCTTCTTTCAGAGTCTGCTGGGCATACCCAATCAGCGATCGGTTCATGATTATCCCCCATTCCCATCAACCCGGAACAGTATGGATGAAGTGCCCCAGGTGCCTCCCCCACATCCTGCCCGGTCGTCGCCAGCTATAACTGACCCCCATAGCCAGTCTGCTCATCCGAGCAGCAATAATGGTCTAGCGATACCTGACGCAACAACCAGTTCAGCCCGTAAACATGATATAGCCCCGGTTGAGCCAGCCTATGGCTTTTACTTTCGCGGGCCAAACGGGTGGTACGACTTGATGGCAAACTCGCTCACCAGTTTCATTCAGTATAGTGATGAAGTGGACGATGCGACCTGGCTGTACCATTTGCAGCAAGGCGATTATAGCAACTGGTTCCGCTATGTTATCCGGGATGATGAACTGGCAAATGAGACGCTACAGATCGAACAATGGGTGGAGGCAAAACCAGCGGACAAGCGGAGACGACTACAGGAAGTGATCAAAGCCCGGTATATTGTTGGTGACTGAAGCGCAAGCATCAGGCACCAGGCATGGTTGGTTTGATGCAGATTTGAAAGTGGATCCAGCTATTCTATTTCTTACGTCCAAACCAGCCACCCTTCCTGGGGGCGGAAACCGACTGGCGTAGTTTTGCCAGATCGCTTTGAATGGCATCTGGTTCGTGTTCATCTGAACCGGAGGGAGATACTGACTCTGATGACTGCGTCAGTTCCTGGGCGGCCAGGTCGCTCAAGGAAATGCGTGAACCGGGCTTGAGTGCGGGCGATCTGGGAGTTGCTGGCAGGTCTTCGCTCCGGGCGGCCAGGTCGCTCAGGGAAATGCGTGAACCGGGCTTGAGTGCGGGCAATCTGGGAGTTGCTGGCAGGTCTTCGCTCCGGGCGGCCAGGTCGCTCAGGGAAATGCGTGAACCGGGCTTGATCGCCTGTACCGCCGGTGCATCTGGGGCCGGTACCGATTCGACCGTACTAACGGGATCACTCTGGATCACAGCCACATCAGGAACCACTGGCATGCCGCTGCCCGCTACCTGCTCTGCTTGCACTCCTGCGAGCGGTACCTCGGTCAATGGCCCTGACGGCTCCGTGCTGGTTGCCGGTGTTGCGATAGACGGTTCCGGTGGTACAGCAGCAGTATCTGGAGTTCTACCCCGTCTGCCCCACCACCGCCGCGTTGCTTTAGACGTCTGGGTGGAACGATCACGTTCTATATCAGTGGCTGGTGTATCTACATTATGGTCAACATCAATAACCTCTGGGATTGACAATGGCATATTAACATAGGGACTTTGATCATATTCCACTCCCAATGCTACCAGCCACTCCCAGATCTGCGCACAGCGGCGTGTCTCATCAATCGGTAACTGCAACGGACGGCCACGGGCATCAATAATAATACCCAGGACACTACCCTTCAGTGCTGCCAGATCCGAGCGCACCTCTGCGCCCGGCTCGTTGTGCCCAATATGCACACCTGGTGCCGGGCGGAGTATCAGTTGTCCTCGATTACCCGGATCGAGCCGTAATCGGGCGACCTGTCCATGTCGCACCGCTACGTGCTGCGATCGGCCACGGCTTACCAGTTCTGCCTCAACTGCCACGGTATCAGATGACCCCTCGCCAGCAAGTACCACACAGGTTGCCAGCGGAGTATTGTGCCATAGATCACGTTCAAAAACTGTCACTGCAGCATCCGGATCAAACCGCGCCAGCGCACCGCAGACTGACAGGAGACTAAAGGTATCAAGATGGAGATCCAGCGCCAGAGTGTTTTGCGCTACAGCCGGGAGCACATCAAGCAACATCAAGACAGCCATGCCGGGATGGGGCACATGAGAGAGGACACCTCCGCCGGCGAACACCAGATCATACTCTGGTGTCGGGCATTCATCACGCAGCGCATCTAACACGAGCGTTAGGGCCTCACGCGTAACGGCCTGTTCAATATACACATCCTCACGAGAAGTTGGTATCAGGTGGGGGCGCAACAGTTTATTCAGCAACCACTGAGTAAGTTCCTCCTCGGTGATCGGGAAAGGGAGCCAGCGAGCAATATTAGGAATACCCCGTTCTTTCAAAAGCGTGGTCAAGCCATAACCCGTGCCACAATTTCCCAGCACCACGGGATGATAATGTCCCGGGCTAGCAAGAAACGCACTACTACTGGCTGAGCCGACATCCAATGTTAGCACCTGGCGTTCATATTGCTCGGCCACAAACCGTGTGATCAGCCCCTCAACGTTACACACGGTGGTGATCGGTACACTTGTACTACTGAGTCGCCGCAATGTTGGTATCCCTGGCAACCGATTCAGAATTCGTTCATCGTATAACCGTATGATTTCCTGACGGGCTGGTTCTAACCGCTCTATGTCCAGGGTTGGGCGAACATTATCGACAATAAGTATTTCCGCTCGACCGGCCAGTACTTCCGTCACGTGCCCACTGGCAGCACTATTGCCGGCAAAAAGAACCGGGCGGGGGGACACATCCTGACGCTGTTGACCACTGGTATCGACAGCCGTCCGCAAATTCGTCAAGCCAACAATATGCGCCAGGCGTCCTAGCGCCTCTGTAGCACCACCTTCCAGACCACCTGCCATCAATATGACATCTGGACTTTTTGCCAGCATGGATTGGATCTGCCGTACAATCCATGAAGTGCTCCCATCACCACTGACGCGCATCATCGCATCATCAAGCGTTACGATCTGGAGCAGACTGGTATAGGTGCAACGACTGGCATGGAGGGCACTACGGGCTGAGACATCGCCGGCAATAGCGGTAATCACCAGAGCCAGATCACCAGCAGCACTGCTGACAAAAACAACGTGATCAATGCCATCGCGCTCTCGGTTCTGGGGCATCAGTAACTGACCTTCATGTAATAACTGCCGACCAGTCGCCTGAGCTATTTGCACAGCCCCCTCCAGCACCGCCATAAATGCATGCTGATGCGGTGGCTCGATACTGCTAAACACCTCAGCGCGGCCAATCATACGGCGCTCACCATCAACCTCATCTACGAGGGTAACGCGGGTGGTGAGACTGCCAATCTCGGCAACAAGTATAGAACAGAGCGTGTCAGGCATCATCTTTTTGTCATAGATAGGCGAAGAATCGGTCATTCTTCTGTGGGTAAGCGGAAGAACCTGCACGGCAGGCCCATCGCATTCCTGATAGCGAGCGGTTATACGTTCCAATCAATAAGATAATGTAACCGTTCGATCAATGCTGCCAGATAGGTACGTAGTGCTCCGGCAAAAAAGAACCCAAAGGCCACCATCAATAACCAGTAGCCAGCGCGGGCGTTTACTGCAAGAAAACGCCCTGCACCGCTATCAGAGGGAACTGTAAAGAAAAAGTAACTCAAGGTTAGCATAACCCCGATAGCCAGGAATACTGATCCCAATACCTGCGCGAGGGAACCATCAGTACCCCGTATTGTATCCAATACCTGGGGGAGCAGCGTTCCGACTAACACACCGCCCAGCGCCAGCGCAGTTCCGACCCCAAACAGGAGTGCCAGTGGAATATTTGCCAACCATGACCATTGTTGCTGACCGGCAATGCGCGGTAGAAGCAACAATCCCAGGAGAAACGGTACCAGGTAGAATCCTACTATTCCCGTGTTATTAAGATTACTTGATACCCGAGACACGGCTGGCCAGAGTACTTGATGATAGAAAACAACGCATGCATACCCCAGTGAGACACCAACAAACAGGTATTGCGCAAAGCGAAACAGGGGATTGTTATGCACCCAGATCATGCGACTCAATACACACAGGGTCAACACAACACCTGCAATTTTGATGATCATCTCGATCATGTGTTGTTCCCCCTCGAAGGTCTGGAATGCAGCAAGACACTGACCATACCCCCAACGAAAACCAGAATCACAAACACCAGTACCGCAAAATGTTGCTGACCACTGGCATAGGTCATTGTTATGTTGTGCTGGTCGTTGGTACGCATAGCTTGATAATAAATCGCATCTTGCTTCCCTACCAGTTGAAAGACTTGCGGATCGCGTAGGTAGGGTTGCACCACAGGAGCCGTTTCGAACGGTAATAGGAAGACAAGCGGCACATCTTCTACGCTGGTATGAATCTGTTCGATCCACCCCTGCACGTCCTGTGGCTGGTCAGCCATAACCACAATCAACGACAGATCCGCGAGCGTATTCAAAAACCACTCACGTGTATCAGGGTCAATGGCCAGACCACCGCGAGTCGCATCCAATCCCTGGAAATCTGATTGCAGCGTCTCATAGAAATTCTGAGCCATACTGCGCAGTGCCATTTCGCCACCCGGCCGATATCCTAGCAAAACATAGTCGAACCCGCGACCTTGATAACCTCCGGCTTGCAAGGTGTCACGCAGATCAAACGAGAGCAAGGTACCTTGCGGATTGGTACTGAGTACCACCATACGCACTTGATGATCCATTAGATGTTGGATCAACGCCTGTTCTAGTGGACGCAGTTCACCGCTACGTTGGGCATTCCATTCATAGGCCACCAGTGCTATATCATTTTCGGTCAACTGATCAATAGTAGACACGAGCCGGGCAATTTCGGGTGTTGTAGGACTGGTTGCTCCCAGGAAGGCCGTAATGGAGGGCATGATCACACTGAACAGCAATGCCAACGCCAGCAGAATATAGAGTATCCGTTCAACACCAATACGCTGCCAGAGCGATGGCCTGGGCATAGTTGTCACCGGCGCTACTTCTGGAAAAGGATGCTGTGCTAGCCGCTGCAGCAAAGCGGTTGCTTCGACTCGGGCCGGGCTACGCGTAAACGTGGGTGGTTCCAACACTGTGGGAACCGGTGCCGCCGCAATGGCTACGCTATCACTAGCTTCATCCTGGACACCCAACCGTGACAACCAGCCTATATCACGCGATACTCCAGATTGGATCGTGGCCTTATTCTCAGATTCGCGTAACCAGTCAGGTAGATCGATACTCTCGAAAAAGTCACTGGTCTCGCCGGAAGACGGTTGCGCTACACCCTGAGCTTCGGCTATCACGGGCGGTTCGGTGGTTGATGTCTCGGGTTGAAGCCACGGTGGAATATCTGCATCAGCCCCATCAGTGGCTAACCAGGATGGAACATCCTCAACATCCTCAGGGACAGAAACATCATCGATAGGCGAAGTGGCAGGTGAGGCAGGCACTTTAGGATCTGCATCAGCACCACGTAACCATTCCGGTAACCCGCTGTCGCCCGCCGCTGTTGCTGACGGTATAGGACTGTCCGCATCATCGATCATCCACGGTGGCAGATCAGCGATACCAGGGGGAGCGGAGGAAGCCAGCCCTCCTGGTTCTTCCCGCAACCAGGAGGGTACATCCGTATCAGATGTGTCAGGCATCGTTGGATCAACGTGAGCCACCCCAGACTCTACCGTTGATGTATCACTACGCATCCATTCAGGCAGGTTCTCTGCCGATTCACTGACTGATAATTGATCCGCACGTAACCACTCCGGTATCGTTTCATCAGGGGCTTTTCCTGGAAAAGACGAACCTGATTCAGGATCTGCATTATCTATCAACCAGGCGGGCAACACTCCTGATGGCTCAACACCGGTATGCTTCGCCTGAGTTGAGAACGATTCATCATGTGCATTGCCACGTAACCATTCAGGCAATGCCGCTTGATGCTCATCTCCTGCTGACAGATGATCTGGTACAGATGGTACCACATCAGATGACTGTAACCACTCTGGCACCTTACTGCCGAGTGGCGCTGCTGGCGAATCCGCAATCGGTGTTGATCCCGATGCATCGCGATCATCTTCAGGCTCAACACGTTGTAACCACGGTGGAATATCTGAAGCAGGTGGTGAATCATCTGCTTCAGATCGGGCCGTCGGTGTTGACTGTAACCATTCAGGGACAGCAGATTCAGATTGGCTCGCTGACACATCTAGTAGCCATGCAGGAACAGACGCAGGCGAGTCAGGTGATTGCGCATCAGATGGTGTCAGCAGCCAGCCTGGCGGTTCTGCAGATCGCCTATCCCGACTACCAACCGGGGCAGCAGGGCTGTCTGCTATCCCTGGATCGCCCTCATCGGTTGTGAGAGATACATCGCGCAGCCAATCGGGTAATCCTGGTTCCACATCTGGCAACACAGGTGGTGGTGCCGGTAGATCAGACTGCACCGCTGCAATATCATGCTCCAGCTCCTCCAGGCTTACATCACGCAACCAGTCCGGTAGCGCTGGTTCAACCCATGCATCTGAATCTGGTGACTGTGCCATTGACGACAGTGCCGTTGCCGATTCGACTAGCCAGTCTGATGCTTGAACAGGGTCTGGAGAGGAATCAGCATGTTGTTGCAGATCGTATACCGGTCGTTCTGGCTCTGCAGTGGCAATATCGCGGGCCAGTTCGTCTGGAGAAACATCACGCAACCAGTCAGGAATGCCCTGTTCAGGCAACCCTTCAACAATTGGCCCTTCGGCTGTATCTGGCCGATCCTGGTCGGTATCTGATTCCTCTCCCAGGCTACGCAGCCAATCAGTTGCCCCAACAGGCATACGCACCCGTGGTGTTGTCTGCTCATCCGCTGATGCCGATGGTGATGGAAAAGGATCGGATGGGGTTGCCGATTCTGCGGGTGTTGATTGAAGCCAATCCGGCAAGTCATCCCTGCTGGCCATGGCCAGTGTTTCTGGTCGAGCAGAACTCGCATCGCCTCGTAACCAGTCGGGCAGATCAGTACTAGCCGTACTGGCAGGTGTATTGTCTGGAGCCGAACTCACGTCGCTTCGTAACCAGTCGGGCAGGTCATCACTGCTAGATCGGGCAGATATGTCATCTCGAACAGGGCTCGCATCCGTTCGCAACCAGTCAGGCAGATCGGTGACACGATCAGACTGAGGCGCAGCAGGAAAATCCGCCGCCTCATCCGGTACACGCAGTACCTCATCAGCCGCCAGACTGGCGAGCCAGTCTGGTTCGTCATCACTCCCACCTGGCTCGTCTTCAATATCCCCAACTTCACTTTGCAGATCGCGCAACCAGTCAGGTATTGTAGGATCTACCGCCGTATCCGCCACGATCGGGCGCGACGAGGTCAGACTCAAGCCCGCGTCCACAACCGGCGCCTGCCGTGAAGGTGGGCATGGCGGGAGTGGGACGCCTTGCAACCAGGGTGGCAGATGCTGATCTTCGTTCGTATGTACAGGCGATGGGCGTGATTTTTGATCCATCACATTTTTTGCTGGCGTAGACTATGGGCAAACACAGCCTTTGCCCATAGTCTCAACACTAGACAGCTTACAATAACTAACGATCAAGATAGGGTTGATCGAATCCCAACAAAACACGTACACTGGCAACCAGAGTGCCAATAGCGCTACCCAGAAGTAGGCCGCGTGTACCAGCCAGGGTAATATAATCACTAAACCACTGCAAAGATTCAGACACAAACGGCAGTGTTTGGACAGGTGGTAATTGCATAATCAATACCAGAAGAGCTACCATCACAATCACCACTGCCGGGGGATGACGTTCACGGAACACCCTGAGAATTGCGCTTAAGCTGAAGAACGCCAGGAGCGCCAGCAGGCTACTCGCCAGGGGTTCATAGACCGCACGAAAGACCCGGCGAATTGGTTCTTCAGCTAGATTTAAACCAGGGGCACCAGCAACCCCGACCACTATCACTCCTAGCATGCCCATCACTAGTACCAGGCTATAGCCCCAATCCGCATCACGTGTCAGGACACGCCGCAAGTGTGCAAGAGTAACACTGATCACCCCTACCAGGAGTGCCAGTGCTGTCAGGGTTGCTGCCCAGCCGACCAGCAACCGCGCTACCCGACCGACCGTCAGGGTTGCGCTCGCAAAATCTACCAGCACAATCGCACCGACCACTCCCGCGATCAAAGTTGCAATCAGGCGCTTTGGATCACGCACGAAAGACATCAAACACCTTCTCAGTTAGATCCCTGGTAATGGTGGCAACCCGACAACAGGCTGGAGCAGACTGTAGATGATACCCAGCACAACTACCAGGATCAGAATCATGCGCAAGAAATCCTGGGTCATCAACCGTGCCTGGGGGCCAGGCACGGCTGCAAGATACGCATCGGCGGCGAACACCTCTTCGCCAATCAATACCGAACGTGTACTCAGGAACATCAGCGGCAGACCAGCAGGTGTGGTCGTCCCCATCATTTGTGGTAGATCATGTTGCGCCCCGGTTTCCCCCACCAGGAGGAGTTCCTGACCCAGACTGCCGATCAACTGGCTGGCTTCCAACCGTTGGCGCGCATAGAGTGCAGAAACGCCAGCAGCGTAGGCCATCGAATCTTGATGGGCCAGCAATTGGACACTGGCTGCGTTGAAGATCGGGCTTTGCCCTGCGCGATAATAGGCCTGGCGCACAATGCCGCGGAGAGCTAGATGCGATACGGCATCACCGCTGCTGACCAGTATCGCCGCCCCGTTGAACGCCGCTTCAGTGGCAATACGCTCGGCCGCCAGTAACCCGGCTACTGTTTCAGCCGTGGTCGCACGATTACCCACCGTACCGGCACCAGGCGAGAGATGTATCACACGACCAGTTTCTGCACCACGCCCAAGAGCAGCCCTGATGACCTCGAACGCCGCGAGTGGTCGCCGGAATGGCCGATGACCAGCACGAATACGGGTGTCATACCATACGGTCAGTATAAATACAATCAGGGCAACAATCAGGACAAGTATTGTTTCTTCGGGGAGACCACGGAGAGGCATAGTCACTCCTAAGGCCAGACGCAATTGTGTGGTTCAAGCAACTCTGGTGGGATACATAACTTTACACCGTACTACCCACCATGCACACATGTGTTCCAACTTTGCCAGTCTTCTGCTGGCAAGCCGACGCTGTCGTACTACCTGTCATACACATTATATAATGTGTTCCAACCCTATCCGACAGCCTGCTTTTGCAGTGTAACGCAAAAAACTGGCTTTGTCAACATTCTGGACGGCCTAAATAGCGACGTAATTCGTCCCAACTTGCCTCATCCGCCAGAACCAGCACATAACGTTCAAAACTACTACCCATCGTAAATGGCTGACAAAATAGGGCGACCTGACTACTAAGGACAGTAAATGGTTGGACTATATCCAGAGCAATTCCAACTGGCACTCGCATGCCGCTCTGCCTGATGATCGCCGCCAGACGTTGTAAGGTTTCAGTCCGTTGCTGCTGATTGAGCAAAGCTTCCTCGCTGTTCTACTGTGCGTTTCAGTGATAAGAGAAAGTCGGCAGCCAGTTGTTCCAATCGCTGGCGCTGGGTAGCATTCAGAAACGTGGCGATCGGGCCAGGCAGGTTAATCCAGTCCTTGCGTTCCAATCGATACCCACCGTGTTCCAGCGGCGTCAGCACACACTGATTGGCCCCGGTCAATGGTGGCAGGTTCAGGCGAAACCGGGTGGCCCGCTCCAGCCTGGTGCAGGTGGTGACTTCCAGGTCGGCATGTACCAGTTTATTACGCAGACGGAAGCGATATCCCGGCTTGATCTGGCCCGGTGTCAGTAACTCCACCTGGAGATTCTGCATTGCTGGCATCCAATCGGGCCAGTTCCTAAAATTATCGAGAACTGCCCAGACATCGGCTGGCTCGGCTTGAATGATGGTGACAGCCGTGATTTCATATTTTGCCATAACCGTCTTCTATGCAAGACTGACGCACTTGTTGCGCCACCACATCTTTTTCACCTGTAGCCATAAAACGCTTTCGTTCTCTCCAGATGTTCGCTTTCGGCGAATATTGGGAGAGAACAACAACGAAGTACCGTGCTGCTGCAGGTATATCATGTTGTTTGAGCAGCCGTGTCAGTCCTGATCAAGCAGCCTTACTCGCCCTGACTGAGACGCCAGCGTGTCCAACGCTGCCGCAACTGTTCCGTATGCCAGCGCGCGGGCAAATATTGGCCGCACACGGTCACCACCACAGAACATACACCGGTTGGTACACGGCCATAGGTACGTACAATCTGGGTATCGAGTACCGAGCGATAAAAGAGTATAGCGACCACTTCGTCATAGGGAATATGGAGACCATGGTACCCAAGCCAGAGCCTATCCACGTGTCATATCCTAACTCGCTCCTTCTGCCTGCTCCCAGAATTCACGCACTCTGGTGCGCAGGAGCGCATGCTCTGGTCGTGCCAGTTGCGGATCATCTTCCAGGATCATACACGCCTCCTGTTGCGCACGATGAAGAAGGTGTATATCGGTCAGCCGTGCTACTTTCAGGTCAGGTGTGCCACTCTGACGTTTGCCCAGAAACTCGCCGGGGCCACGCAGTTCCAGGTCAATTTCGGCCAGTTTGAAGCCGTCGTGTGTCAGTTCCATGGCTTCTAACCGTTGTTGCGTCACTTCGTTATCGAGGTCGCTAATCAGAATACAGTAGCTTTGGTGGCTTCCACGTCCAACTCGTCCGCGAAACTGGTGCAACTGGGCCAACCCAAACCGCTCAGCACCATCGATAATAATCGTCGTTGCGTTTGGTATGTCAATACCCACCTCGACCACAGCAGTTGCCACCAGAATGTCAAATTCATGATCACGGAAGGCGCGCATCACGAGATCTTTCTCACGCGGCAATAAGCGCCCGTGGATCAACCCAATACGAAGATCAGGAAATACCCTGTGTTGCAGATAGGTATACATCTCCTCGGCTGATGGTAGATCAACTTTTTCGCTCTCTTCTACCAGTGGACAGATCACAAAGGCCTGGCGACCTTTCTCAATTTCGCGCCGTACATGCCGATAGGCCTTGTCACGCTCGGCACGGGTGATCCAGCGTGTCTTGATTTCCTGTCGACCTGGCGGCAGTTCATCGAGTATCGAGACATCGAGATCGCCATAGAGGGTCAATGTGAGCGTGCGTGGAATCGGTGTGGCCGTCATCACCAGCATATGTGGGTTAAATCCTTTTTGTTTCAGACGCTGGCGTTGCTCAACGCCAAACCGATGCTGCTCGTCGATGCACACCAGACCCAGGCTGTGATACTGGACACTCTCGGTAATCAGCGCATGGGTACCGATCACCAGATCAATATCGCCGTTGGCAATCGCCTCAAGCACACGCCGCCGCTCCTTTGTTCCCAGACTACCGGTGAGCAAAGCCACTCGCACGCCTGCACCATCCAGATCATCTTCGGGCACCATACCGAGCAAGCGCTTGATCTCATCCAGGCGTGCCAGATGGTCGGCATCGGTGGTACCTTTCCAATCAGGATCGGCATTGGTAGCATCTGCGTGAGCAGTGCGCGGTACACGCACCCGGCTGAGGAGCTGTCGTAGCCCCTTGTAATGCTGCTCGGCCAGGATCTCGGTCGGTGCCATCAATGCTCCCTGCAAGCCATTGGCAATCGCCTGCAAGAGAACCGCTGCCGCCACGACGGTCTTGCCGCTGCCGACATCGCCCTGGAGCAAACGTGCCATAGGCACCGGGCGTTGTACATCAGCAAAAATCTCGGTTAGCGCTCGCTGCTGGGCACCGGTAAGCCTGAACGGGAGTTGTTGGAGCAGCTCAGCATGAACCTCAGGGTGCCAGGTAAATGCATAACCCATTTCACCTTGCCAGAGCTGCCGTCGTTGGATGATACCGAGTTGAATAAACAGAAACTCATCGAAGCCAAGCCGATCCCGTGCCCGTGCCAGCATTTCCTGATTATCCGGGAAGTGCATCTGCGCAATCGCTGTCCCCAGTGGCAGTAATCCTGTTCGCTCACGTACCACAGGCGGCAAATACTCCGGTACCAGGGGCGCAGCGTGATCAACAACCTGTTTCAGAATTTTGCGAGCATTGCGCTCGTGTAATCCCTTTGTCAATGGATGGACTGGCACCAGGCGTCCAGTATGAATCAGTTGATCAGCCGTATATGGTTCCCAATCGGGGCCAGTCATTTGACAGATACCGTTATAGGACGTAACTTTACCGCTTAATACCACCTTTCGCCCGATCTTAAACTGCTGTACCAGCCAGCGTGCGCCAAAAAAGACGACTCTTAAGCGCCCACTCGAATCTTCCACCTGAATTTCCACGCCGTCACGCCCGGTTTTGGTACGAAAGGGACGCACGGCACATACGGTGCCGACGATCGTCTCTACAGCTCCTACCCTCAGGTTCGCAATGCACTGTTGCGACGTGTAATCATCGTAACGATGCGGAAAATGATACAGCAGATCGCCAACCGTGTGCAACTTGAGCCGCTTAAAGGCCTGTGCCGCGCTTCGATTGATGCCGGGTACCTTTTCTACGGGTAGATCCAGGCTAAGCTCAGGTGTAGTTACGCCCGCTGGATCTGGTTGCGATACCGGCCTGGAGGTGTGGAGCAGGGGCGATGAACCGGTTGCATTTGCTGTTGCCGTAGTCGTTTCCAACGACTTGAAAAGTGTACGAAGCAACTCCAATGCCTGTGCGAGATGTACCTGGCGCGTATCAACGGGCTGGTGGGCATAGTTTGCCAGCAATGCCAATGCCTGTTGCACCGCCGGTATTTCGCGTGCCCTGTTGGACTCGGTGCGCCATGCAGCAATGAATCTGTCCAAACCATCGATCACGGCCCCATCATCGCCGCCACGTCGCTGCTCCTCGGCCAGCACTTTGCCTAATGTAACAATTTGCTCACGGGATTGCATACCCACGGTTCTCGCCCAATGCAACCCCAACACCGATTGCCTGATGGAACAATTTGCTCACGGGATCGCATACGCGGATTTCAGATCACTATGTTCTCAGAGCCTGTCCAATACAGAATGCCTATGGCTCCAGCCCCTCAAATACTGCCACCCCCATCGCACCCGGCCCCAGATGGAGCGCAATACTGGGGCTAAACTGTATAACCTGTACCTTCTTGGGTGGAAAAATAGGCTCCACTTTCTCCAGCAGTTTCTCCACATCCTCCGGTGTATTCGTATACAGTGCAACCACTTCCTGTACTTTAGGAAAGTCTTCGATGAATGTATACAAACCCTCTATCGCCTTGGCGCGGGTGCGAGTGCGCTCATAGGGCACGATATCACCCTCGTCCAGTATCATTAGAGGCTTGATACGCTGCATAGACCCTAACACCGAAGCTGCCAGGGTCAATCGCTTGCTGCGTTCCAGATACTCCATAGTATCGACAAAGAACACCACATGCGCATGGTGCATCATATCACTGATAATCTGCCGTACTGCGGCAGGTGATGCCCCATCACGAGCCGCACGGGCAGCAGCCAGCACGATCAGGCCCAACCCCATAGAAGCCGATTTGCTATCGATCAGTTCAATCTGTGTTAGCGATGCCGGGAGTTTCGCACGTGCCTGACTTGCTGTGCGATAGACGCTGCCGAGACGACTGCTGAGATGAATAGAAAAGATATGATCATATTCCAGAGCCAGTTTCCGGTACAGTTGCTCAAAAACGATTGCATTAGGAGATGTCACCGAAAAGTGAACATTCCCATCCTGGAGTAGCTCATAAAATTGCTCGTTCGTGATATCCAGGCCAGCACGGTACACTTGATCATTGATCCAGATTCTGAGCGGTACAACTTCAATGCCTAATTCGTGAGCCAGGCTCGGTGGTATATCAGCTGTGCTATCGGTTACAATTTTAATGCTGGCCATCACACACTCCTCACACAATCCAACATATCCATCACCAGTACGGTTTATTCTGTCGAAAGTATACAGTCATACAAAGATTGCCACCCGATCGTCCGTCTATATTTTCCTTCAGGTAGCACAACCGCGTTGGCATAGGCATCCTGTTTTATTCACAGGGTTGCCAGGGATTCTTAGATATGGTATAGTCTACACAGTTTTCAAGCTTCTTATAGACAGGCCTGGCCTGGCCCGGAGTATGAGTCATCATGGCAAAATGTCAAATGACCGGCAAAAAGCCTTCGACTGGAAACAATGTGAGCCATTCCAAGCGCCGCACCAAGCGTGTCTGGTATCCTAATATTCAGACGGTGACGATTGTTGATGCTAGTGGTAATCGACGGCGCGTGCGTATCAGTACCAGTCACTTGCGCACGCTCTACAAAACACGCTAGGCTCTCAGGCATGGTAGAGGCATGGTAGAGTGTGAACCACCAGGGCCAGTATCCCCAGATTCAGATGTGGATGCTGGTCTTGTCTGTTATGGGAACACACGATGCCACTACCAGCGTGTCATCCTGACCTTACTGCCAGCTTTGTTCGTACCATGCAAAAACAGAAAGTACAGAGAGGCCGATTCTTTTTTCTTCACGCCAGTGTTCTCCGTGGCTCAATAACGGTGTATCTCTCATTCGCAAAAAGTTTCGTTGTCATCCTGCAATGCCATATCTGTTATGACGGCTCCCAGAGCGAAAGCACCTGGGCTTTAGAGACTGCTACCCCTGCCTCATGAGACAAGGTTTTCTCATACCCTACGTATAGCACAGAGTTGCTTAAGCCGTGAGTTTGTGCTAGATTGGGTAGAAGCCACTCAAGCATATGAAGCTCTTCTATCCCAGGGTTGAAGCTCCTGAGCTTTACGAGCTATTTGTGTAAACGAGAGTTCGGGCTTACGCCAGTCACGTACTCGGAACCAGCTGAAGCCCGGAGACACCGGTACAGCGTTCTGAGTGAGTCGCATGTGACTATAGAATACACGTTATTATAGCCTATAGAGCGAAGCGATGCAATACTTTTGCTTACCTTTCTTCAACATATTCCAGCCAGTTGTAGCGATCCTCGCGTTCTCCATGTACCAACCCAAAAAACAAAGACTGTACCTTTTCCGTAAGTGATCCACGCTGCCCATTTCCGATCTTCATACCATCGACGGAGCGAATCGGCGTAATTTCTGCCGCTGTTCCAGTAAAAAACAGCTCATCGGCAATATAGAGCAATTCACGCGGAATGGCCTGCTGTTGCACCTCGACCCCTAATTCATGCAGCAGGTGGATCACGGTATCGCGGGTAATGCCTGCCAGGATTGAGGAAGCCATCGGTGGCGTGAGAACCTTGCCATCGCGAATGACAAAAATATTCTCACCACTCCCTTCGCTGACGTAGTTTTGCGCATCAAGGACAATCCCTTCGCTGTAGCCGTGGCGCAGCGCCTCCATTTTGACCAGTTGCGAGTTGAGATAATTACCACCAGCCTTCGATAATGCGGGCAGAGTATTGGGGGCAAAGCGATTCCACGACGAGACACATACATCAACCCCCTGCTCCTGGCTCTCTGCTCCCAGATACTTGCCCCACTCGACAGCAGCGATTGCCACCTCAACCGGGCAGGCGGATGGATCAACACCGATGGTGCCCAGGCCACGATAAACCACCGGACGAATATACCCCGAATGGAGTCGATTGACCCGCACCGTTTCCTTTACCGCCGCAATCAGTTGCTCACAGGTATACGGAATCGTTGTACGATAAATTCTGGCTGAGTCAAACAGCCGCTGCACGTGCGCCGTCAGGCGAAATATTGCCGTGCCACGCGGTGTTTGATAACAGCGGATGCCCTCAAAAAAACTGCTGCCATAGTGGATGACATGCGCCAACACATGCACCGTAGCCTTATCCCACTCCACCAGTTGACCATTGAACCAGATATAGTCTGTCTTCTGGATCGCCATCGTGCGCTCCTTATGTATGGTGACGCCCCTCGGCGCCCTAACCAAACAAATCCATCTGTCGCAGTCTGGCATCACTCTGCCAGACTGTGAGTTTACCTGGAGCCAGGATCGCCTTGCGCGGTAGCACAGAAAGGCGCAATGCTGATACCCCGGCTTGATCCAACACACCTTGCACCCGCTTCAGAGCCACTCGCGGCGAGTTAGCCCGTTCAGAAAGGTGCGCCAACCAGACATCACGCGTACGGCCATCGGCCCCAATCTGCGCCAGCAGTGTACCTGCCTGCACGTTATCCAGATGTCCGAGCGGGCTAAAAATGCGTCGGCGGATTGCCAGCGGATAGCCAACCGCTGGCAGCCGTGTGCGATCATGGTTGGCTTCAACCACCAGCAGATCCGCTGCACGCAGACGTGTCACGAGATCGGGCGTCCAGCTACCCAGATCAACCGCGATACCCAGTGTTACATCATGAACCGCCATACAGTAGCCCACCGGCGCGGCGGCATCGTGGGGCAGCAAAAAACTGGTGACATCAAACGGGCCGATACTGGCACGCTGACTGATCGGTAGCTCCTCAACGACTACACCATCCAGATGACGTTCTAACGCTGCCCGTGTTGCACTGTTGCACACGATCGGGAGACTATAACGCCGTGCCAGATTGCCGGCACTCAGGGCATGATCGCCATGCTCATGCGTCAGCAGAATAGCCTGCAGCGCCGCTGGTGACATACCCACAAAACGGAGATACTGCTCAATCGCCCGCATTGCCAACCCGCAATCAACCAGCACTGCCGTTTCGGCATAGCGCACCAGCAATGCATTGCCATTGCTCCCAGAAGCCAGCGCGGTCACTACCAGCGTCACAGCACACCCTCAGCTTGCCAGCGCGTCAGAATCGCCCGTGCCGCCTGTGCGGCTGCTGCCCGATGGCTCAACGCATTTTTCCGCGCCGGCAACAATTCCGCCAGGGTCTGCCCCAGTTCTGGCAGATAAAACAGCGGATCATAGCCAAACCCTGCACTCCCACGTGGCTCATGGAGGATCATTCCCGACAGAACTCCCTCGACAAACTCGGTCGGGCCACCAGGTCGGGCCAGCGCTATCACACACACAAACCGTGCCTGGCGTGCTTCTGCGGGCACACCCTCCAGTTGCTGGAGCAGATATGCAAGCTGGGCCGCGCCTGTCAGCCCTCCATACCGCGCCGAATAGACACCAGGCTGCCCATGAAGCGCAACGACCTCCAGCCCGCTATCGTCCGCGAGTGTAGGCCGTCCACTTAGTTGACAATAGGTCTCGGCCTTGAGCGCTGCATTTGCGTTGAATGTTGCCCCCGTCTCTTCCACATCCACATCGATCCCCAGATCATCAAGCGTACAGAGGCGCAGATTATCATTAGCAAATATGTGCGCAAATTCACGCTGTTTCCCACGATTCCGGGTTGCAATCAAAAGTTCAGGCATTTATTCTATCTGCTTTAGAGAAACCAGTGCCCCACCCAGGCCACACCAATAAACCGCACCGTTTTGCCAGCCAGACAGGCAAGCATATAGCGCCAGAATGACATCCGCAGCGTCCCGGCTGCAATTCCCGCTAGGTCGATCAACGGGGACGGAATCCCCGCCAGAATAAAAATGGTCAGGATGCCCCACCGGTGTACCCAGCGCTCAATGGAAGGGTACAAACGTGAGCGGACAGCAAAGGTGCTACTGCCTAACCCGGCCAGATAGCCCGTTGATTCACCCAACCCGGCTGCTATCCCCGCTACGACACCGACAATCCAGGGATTGAGTGCCGCTCCACCCAGCAGGGCCGCGCCCAGTGCCGGTGAGGGAAAGACCAGGGTGGCACTCGCCAGTAAGGTCAACAGAAAAACACTCAGATAGCCAAAATTCCCCAATCCTTGCACCAGATCCACGGGTATCATTACCAGTGCCACCGTTAATAGCACCGTGCCTACAACCAGCAGGATTGACTGCCAGGGATGATCGGCCGATTCGAGCGGAACTACAACTGGTTTAACAGGCTCAATGCCGGATTGGGTATCTGACCGTATATTATCCATACTTATAGTCAACCGCAATATGATCTCAGGTTGCTGTAATAACAGAGGGTACATTTTTTCCGGCTCGCTGTCAAGTAGTTGACGCCTGATACTCTGATGGAGTAGAATGCAACAGGTCATTGAAGACCGGTTCCGCCCATATGTACGAGATAAAAGAACATACCAGGGCGTTTATATCCATAGCAACATATTTCCGATTTCATTGTATCAATAGTTTCTGGCTGGATTTGTGGACAGAAACCCATCAGACGAAATCGGGCCGGATCTCGGCTGCAGAACGTCTATAACACTTCTATACCCGGTGATCAATCGGAGTTCCGGCTTTAGCCTGAGTCTCGCTCCGTCCCGGCCTTAGCAGAAACTCCGGTTGTTCAGGACTTATTTAGGATTACTATACTATAGAACCAGACCTTAAATTATGAAAAATAGATTACTGGATCGCCCACTCAATCCACCCTCTGCCATCAATATTGCTATGCTCTGGCATCTGCTGCGGACTATGCGTCCCCGGCAGTGGATTAAGAACGTTTTTGTATTCACGGCTTTACTCTTTTCCGAGGAGCGACTCTGGTTAGAGTTTGATGCTTTCATACGTGTCTGCGTTGCATTTGCTGCTTTCTGTATGGCGGCCAGCGCCATTTATCTGATCAACGATCTGGTTGATATTGAGAAGGATCGTGCGCACCCGCGCAAGCGCAACCGTCCCCTGGCTTCCGGCAAGCTCAGCCCACTCGTTGCAGCGATTGCGGCAGTAGTATTAATTAGTATAACATTGCCGATCGCTTACTGGATCGACCGGCAAGATCTCGGCTTTCTGACGGTTCTGGTCACCTATATTGTGATCCAAGGCTTGCTCTATACCTACTGGCTGAAACATGTTGTCATCCTGGATATTCTGATCATTGCGGCCGGGTTTGTCTTGCGTACCGTTGCTGGTGCAGCCGTGCTGGATATTAGCATTACGTCCTGGTTACTGGTGTGTATGGGTTTGCTGGCCCTTTTCCTGGGGATTGGCAAACGTCGCCACGAACTGGTGCTGCTGGATGACGGCGCGGGTGAACATCGCCGTATTCTGACCGAATACTCTATTCCTCTGCTCGACCAGATGATGTCGATTGTCACCGCCAGTATTGTGATGGCCTATAGCATGACGACTTTCTCGGCACCAGTGGCACCCAAAGAACCCTATCCGGTATTAATGATCACCATTCCATTCGTTGTGTATGCTATTTTTCGCTATTTGTATTTGATCTATCAACGTGATGGTGGTGGTAGCCCGGAAGATCTAGTGTTGCAAGATGTGCCTCTGGCAGGCAGTATTGTACTATGGGGAATGACCGTGCTGGCACTGTTGTTTATCTTTCGTAGCACATAGGAACTCAGGGAACTGATGCAAAACCCGCTGACATTTATTAAATTGGGTGGCTCGGTTATTACCGATAAACGCGGCCAGGAAGCACCAGATTTGCTCCTGATTCGGCGTCTTGTCGCTGAACTACGCACTGTCTGGCAGACTATGCCCGATCAGCGCTGGCTTCTAGGACATGGCAGCGGGTCGTTTGGGCATCTCTATGCTGCTCGTTATGGGGTACACCGCGGCCTGGCTCCCGCCGACGACTGGATCGGCTTTGCGCAGACATCCGCAGCCGCGCTGCGCCTGAATCGCATCGTGGTTGACACGCTGCTGGCTGCCGATCTCCCCGCTCTGGCGCTACAACCCTCAGCATCACTCCAGAGCAGCGCAGGTGAACTGACAAGCTGGCAGACCAGTACGATTGGACAGGCACTTGAACACAGGCTCATTCCCGTTATTCACGGCGATGTGGCATTTGATACTCTTCAGGGCAGCGCTATCATCTCCACTGAGGCACTGTTTGCCTACCTGGTACTCCATACCGACATTTGCCCCACCCGCATTATTCTGGTTGGCGAAGCTGCCCTGTATACTGCCGATCCGCACACGCACCCGATGGCCGAGCCAATTCCCCTGATTACACCAGCTAATATCGAGCAGGTGCTGTGCGGTGCAGGTGCATCGCATGCTGTTGATGTCACGGGCGGTATGTACAGTAAACTACAACTAATGTGGCGGCTGGTGCAGGCCCGCCCGGGCTTAGACGTCTACCTGATCGGCCCTACTCCGGGTTTGTTGACCGCGGCCTTGCAAGGCCATTCTATCAGTCTGGGAACGATTATCCATGGTCGTCAACATGCTTGCTGAAGATTTTATTGCGCAGCATCGGCATAGATGGGAGCGCTTAACGGCGCTTATGAATCGTGCTCAGAGCAGTATAACCGCCCTGTCGGCCGAAGAGCTCCGCGAACTGGGACATCTCTATCGCCAGGCTACATCCGATCTGGCCGTTGCACGCCGCGATTTTGGGCAGCATCCTGTCTGCGACTATCTGAACGGCCTGGTGGCACGAGCGCACAGCATGATTTACCGTGAACGGGGTGCCCGTATGCGGTATATGCTCGATTTCTTTACCATCACGTTCCCACGTGCCTTTCGTGCCACCTGGGGCTATACGCTGGCTTCGTTCTTGATGTTCATGCTACCGGCACTGGTTGGTTTTGGGATCGCATATTATGACCCGGAAACACTTTCGCTGCTTATACCTGGTATTGAAGGCGTTATTGCCGATATCCGTGCCGAGCGTGAGTGGTGGAAAAGCATTAACGATCAGGGCCGTGCCGCTTCCGCCTCATTGATTATGACCAACAACATCCGTGTGTCTTTTCTGGCTTTTGCCGGCGGTATTCTGTTTGGCACACTGACCCTGTATGTGCTGGCAATGAACGGTATGTTATTAGGCGGTGTGGCGGGTACCGCACAATTCTTTGGTTTTGCTGATAATCTGTGGGGCTTCGTTGCTGCTCACGGCGTACTCGAGTTAAGCGTTATTTTCGTTGCGGGCGGTGCTGGCTTACAACTTGGCTGGTCAGTGCTGCGACCGGGCTTGCTCACACGGCGTGCGGCACTGGTTGTAGCGGCACGCCGTGCCGTGCAGTTACTGCTCGGCTGCGTACCACTCCTGGTTATTGCGGGTATTATCGAAGGTTTTATCTCGCCGTCAGATCTGCCGCTGGCTTTTAAGCTGACAGTTGCGCTAGGGTCAGGTATTGTGCTCTATGGCTACCTTATTCTTGCCGGACGGGATGTGGTGCACCATCAGGGCAAGCACGTGGCACGTTGATCATTCTTCAACGACTGGCACCAGACGCACCCGTTCCACACGCACGCTGCGGCCATCACCGACGCTCACCGGATCGAGCCGCAACCCGGTGACAATTCCGTGCCAGCCTGGTTGCCCTTCCAGTTCCAGCCGATAGGTTATCACTGCATCGCCCGGTGGCAATGTCCAGCGGATCGAACGCTCCTCCGCAACCTGACCGGCTTCATCGTAAAAAAAGAGTTGCGCGTCCCGATCCTGGGTGGCAGCCGCCAGGTCGATCTCCAGGATATTGTAGCGGCGGGTATCAATGTGTAGCGGCGGACTTTTCAACTGCGGATCAATACCAGGAATAAATTCCCAACCTGCTGCGAAACGCTCATGTTCGATATTGCTGGCACGCCACCCCTGGCGGCTATGGGCAAAATCCCACCCTGATCTCTCCAGTAACGTCTGGGCTGCCGGCAGCGCATGATAGATCCCATACCCGGCAACAAGGTGCGGATCTAGCTCTGGCATATAGGGCGTAAAGCACTGTGTCACTGCCTGGGGCGTCAGCCGAAACCGCTCCAGCAAGCGCGTCTCATCACGATCGCTGCCAGGATACAGCACCACGTCATCGATCCATACGGCAAAGCCATGCTCTCGTGTTATTGTAATGCGTTGGCGAACGGCACGACAGGCGGCAGCCCAATCACCTTCGTGTTCAAACAGGGCCTGGTTCAACGACAATACATTATCACGTTGCTCGTAATAGGGCAAATAGAGTTCCTGCAAGCCATCTGGCACCAGTAGCAAATCGCCAGGCGCACTGCGGACTGACAGGGCCGCTGCAATGCGGCGCTGCCAGTCATACTCCATGCGCCCACGCCGGGTAATCGAATCATAGTTCATCGCCAGCATGGTCAGACCCAGCACCAGCGCTACCCAGACACCAGGATGCCAGACCGGGCCACCCATCTGCAGGCCGAGCAAGAGCAGCAATAACAGCGGGGGCAAGCTGGCAATCCAGAACTCGATATTATCCGGTTCCCACCAGAAAAAAAAGGCTCCATAGGTCACCAACCACGCACTCAGACATAGCACAAGCCGACGGTAACCCTGCACCAGATGGCGCAGATAGCATATCAGCAATCCCAGCAGCAGCAACCCCAGGAGCGCCCCCCCTGGTTGAGCAACTGTGTTGGCCAATCCCGTACCTAGATCAACCCAGTTATCGATCGTAATCGCCCCACCCCACCAACCGGTACGAGCATAGGCCGTTATCCAGGCCATAAACTGTGCCCACGAACGAAAGCCACTGATCCCAAATCCGACCAGCAGGTAACTACCAGCCACAATGATACCGAGTGGCAGCGTATATGCCAGTCCTGCCACGACCCAGCGGCGACCAATGCCAGGTCGTACCAGTATGTATGCTACCAGTACCGGCACCGACAACAGGATATTGGTCTGATGAAATAATACTGCCAGCCCTTGCGCAACGCCGAGACCTGCACATATACCAGGCGTCGGTGTCCGAAGTAAGCTCACGATGTACCATAGGCACACAACGAGAAAGACGGTTGCAATGGTATATACCTCGATCTCAATGGCATAATACCAATAGGCATAACTGGCACCGAGCAAGAGCGCTCCACACCATGCGAGATCGGTGCGATGGGTGACAACGCGCACAACGACAAAAAACAGCGCCACGCCGAGCGCACCCGCTATGGCATTCGTAACTTGCATCGGCACACGTGCGCTTATATGCCAACCCAGTGTATGCAACCCACTGCGTATCAGTGCGCCCAGTGGCCCATACGCCAGATGATGCGGATGAAACAGTTCGTGCCAGGGTTTACGATCGACATCCAGCACATACGAGAGTGCATCGAACATATGCACCTCTGTGCGGGTGGTGAGATAACCGGAGAGACTGAGCAGAAAGCACAATGCGGGTGCCAGAATCGAACTGGAAAGCCATGCGCCAGAAAACCGGAGCCGAGAGCAAAAACCACCAGAATTCATTGCCGCCCCGATACATGTGGGGAGGGTGTTACTGTCAATTGATCACCAACACAGGTTGCGGTTGCTGCCAGTACTCCAGCCGGCAATTCCAGCACATAGCGCGCTCCCCAGGCACCCGCATAGGGACGATAGGGGGGCATTGCATGACGTATACCAATCACAGTATCGTACCGATCAACAAACACTACATCGATCGGAAAGCGCATAAAAAAGGTATGAATACTCCACTCAGGATAGATCAACAATCCCGCACCAGGCTCAAGGCTGGCACGCCCCATCAATCCTAATCCACGCGACCAGAAGCTACGCGCCAGTTGACAACGGTCTGCTAATCGACACTGGCGGGTTTCATTCATAACGAGTATAGACATAGGCCAGAGTTCTGGGATCAGCTATCATTTGAGAGACATACTACAAACTACCCAGCGACGACATAATCCGTGGTACGGCCGGGCCAAGAATAACCACAAACAGCGCCGGAAAGATCAAGAATACCATAGGGAAGAGCATTTTGATCGGTGCCTTCTGGGCTGCTTCTTCTGCCCGCTGACGGCGCCGGATCCGCAACTGATCGGATTGAATACGCAGGATCTTGGATAACGGTACACCCAGTTGATCGGCCTGAATAATGGCGGCTACAAAGGTCTGCACGTCATCGACTCCTGTCCGTGTCGCCATATCGCGCAGAGCTTCACGGCGTGATCGCCCCAGGCGCATATCGGCCAATACCCGTGCAAGCTCTTTACTCAGTTCATCATCCCACTTATCAGTCACCCGCTGGATAGCCGAGTCAAAGGCCAGACCAGCCTCAACGCTGATGGTTATCAGATCTAATGCATCAGGGAGAGCCTTAACGATATTATGTTTACGCCTGGCAATCTGACGCCCCAGCCAGACCACTGGTAACATATACCCCAGAACCAGCGCAAAGGCGCTGTACAACACTGCTCGCAAGAACTCCATCGTGGTGAAGGTGACAAAGGCAAAAATACCACAGAGCAATATCGCCAGAGCGACCCGCAACCCGATAAACATGGTGGGCGTAATACCTCCAGGGTTGCCAGCTTGCTGGAGATTTCTCTTGAGCCGTTCGGCACTCTGTTTCGGCCCATAGTTACCGAGCGTTGTTAAAATAGAACGTCCCATTGGCACGAGGACACGTTGATGGAATGGTTGTTGCAACTCCAGTTCTTCGAGCGTCATGACGCGCTCGGTAAACTGGTTGAGGCGATCACTAATCATATCGGCCTGTTTCCACCGGGTCAGGCCAAAGATAATTAGTAAGACACTGAAGAGAAACAGTATGCCCATGATGATCAAAATAAGCATAGGATTCATACCTGTACCTCACACCTCAATATCAACGATCTTCATAATGGCAAGATAACCAATCAAAATCATGAACGCTGCCGTAACCGGTAAGCAACACCAGTGTTCGGGGGGCATACCAAAGCTAAACAGAGGAGCCATATACTCAGGATTGATGACACTAATAAAAATAGCCAGGGCAACGGGTAACCCTGTAATCACATAGGCCGAAATACGTCCCTGAGCCGTCAACGTTTTGATTTCACCCTTGATACGTACCCGCTCACGAATCGTATGACCAATGGTATCCAGAATTTGTGCCAGATTACCTCCAACTTCATGCTGTATATTCACTGCCGTGATAAGCAATTCGAGGTCATCTGATGGTACGCGACGCAACAGATTGGCGAGTGCCTCCTCGGTGGTGCGGCCGAGACCAACCTCCTGGACAACGCGATTAAACTCGGTTGAGACCGGCGGCGGAGCCTCTTTCGAGACCATATCCAGGGTCTGCAAAAAGCTATACCCACTACGCAAAGCATTGGCCATTAAAATAATCGTATCACCCAACTGGTTATTAAAGGACTTTACGCGCCTACTAGCACGGATAGACATGTAGACGTTTGGCGCAAATGATAGCAGCACCGCACCCACCAGTGCTGAGATCAACATTGCCTGTGGAGATGCACGTCCAACAAAAGCACCCATGCCCGCTCCGGCTAAGGCTGACAGCAACTTCAGGCCAATAAACTCTGATACCTTCCATTTCAGGTCAGCACGTGCCAGGTCGCGCGCCAGATTGTTTCCCCGTTCACTCTTGCGGACAACTGCATCGATACGAGCAAACACCTGCTGTGGATTAACGTCTGCTTCCGCATCACCGCGCCTCGCATACTGCGAGAGACGATCCGAGACATCATCACGTCCTATAGTTCGGGCTACTACCCCGGAGACGAGAATGATCACGAGAAAGACAACCCCGGCTGCCGCAAATGGCAGTATGTCAGACCCAAGCATGTTTTGCATTCCACCATTCCTAGAAGAACCGTTCCGCCGAATAGCCAAAAACATTTGGTGGTAGATAAATATTGAGTGCCTCAAACTTCTCAACAAACTTCGGTCGGACACCGGTTGGACGTAATGTTCCTACAATCTTACCATTTTCATCAATGCCCGTTTGCTCAAACACGAAGATGTCCTGTAGAACCACCACATCACCTTCCATGCCTTGCACCTCGGTGATCGCCGTAACTTTGCGCGTACCGTCTTTCATACGGCCCTGCTGCACAATCACATCAACCGCTGCGGCAATCTGTTCACGAATAGCGCGTGAGGGCAAATCCATCCCGGCCATCAAACACATTGTCTCGATACGGGCAATACTATCACGAGGTGAGTTCGCATGCACCGTAGTCATAGAACCATCGTGGCCGGTATTCATTGCCTGGAGCATGTCAAGCGTTTCACCGCCACGACACTCACCGACCACGATTCGTTCCGGGCGCATACGCAAACAGTTAATCACCAGATCGCGAATAGTGACTTCACCACGGCCTTCAATATTTGGCGGACGTGATTCGAGTGTTATCACATGTTCCTGGCGTAATTGTAACTCCGCTGCGTTTTCAACGGTGATGATCCGTTCATCTTCAGGGATAAACGATGAAAGGACATTCAGGGTGGTTGTTTTGCCTGAGCCAGTCCCACCAGATACGACAATATTCAACCGAGCACGGACACATGCCGCGAGAAACTCGACCATCTCCTGAGTGAACGTGCCAAAGCGCACCAGATCGGCCACCGTAAAGGATTCCTTGCGAAATTTACGGATCGTGATCACGGGCCCGATCAGCGACAACGGGCGGATAATCGCATTGACACGACTACCATCGGGCAAACGTGCATCGACCATCGGCGATGACTCATCAATACGTCGCCCCAGTGGAGCAACAATCCGATCGATAATGCGCAACACATGGTCGTCATTATAAAACACGACATCGGTTTTGATCAGCTTACCACGCTTTTCAATATAGATCTGCCGTGGGCCATTCACCATAATTTCACTGATTTCATCATCTGCCAGAAATTGCTGCAATGGCCCATACCCCAGAATGTCAGCCGCTATAGCTTCAAACATGCGCGCCCGCTCAGCACGACTCAAGACAATGCTCTCGCCATCTAGGATCGAGTTAAAGACCTCCTCAACCTGGCGTCGCACACGTGTCGTATTTGAAAGATCCAGGTTAGGATCGAGTTCACTAATCAACTTGGATTGCACACGCATCTTGATCTCAGTGAACGTATCTTCCTGTTCACGTCCACTTCCAGAGCCAGATGGACGCACCTCTTCTCGACGCAGAGTACTCGTCACCACTGGACGTTGTGTCCCTGTTGCCTCTTCTGTTCCCGGAGTTGCACCACCAATGCGTTTCAACAACGACATACTATGCCTCCGCCTATATGAAAAACTTGCTATCGTCGTGCCAACAACCGACCAAATAAACCACGGCTCTGGCCTGCCTTCTTCTGAGGTGTCCGCCCATCCGACGGTGGCGGTACATCCGTAACCCCTTTCGAGACATTGCACAATCGCCCGGCCAGTGTAAAGATATCTCGCGATGTTGGATGCGTACGCCTGGAAATCACCAGCGGTACCCCCTCATTGATTGAATACGTTACCTCCTGGGGCGCATTCGCAATCTGCAACATAACCTCGTGTTGTATATTATTTTGCACATCTTTGACACTAAAGCCCATGCGATTATCAGCCTTGTTGAGGACCAGCATAATCTTTTCTTTCGAATATTCTAGTAGCTCGGCAACCTCCAGGAAGAGCTTGATATTCTTAATGCACGGCATTTCCAGTGTCATCAAGGTCACAATCCGATCCGCGAGATCTAACACAGCCAGAGCGCGATCTTGAAACGACGACTGCGTATCTACCACCACATAATCAAATTCGCGGCGTATCAACTCTAGTATAGTTCGTAAGTGATCTGCTGTCACCAGTTCACCCGTTTGTGGATTGGGCGGAGCAAGTAATACTTTAATCTGGGAGGTATGTGTCGCCAGTACATCATTCAGTAAATCGCGGTCAAGATCATCTACCCGTTGGGCCAGTTCGACTATGGTCTTTTTCGAGATTAAATTCAGAATAACGTTCAGGTCGCCAAAAATCAAGTTCCCATCAACCAGAACCACCTTCTTGTGTGTTAACTGCCGTAACGCTACCGCTAAATTGGCGGCGATCGTAGAGGTGCCAACTCCGCCTTTGGGACTGAACACTGCGATGATCTGCCCCTGAGTGCCGCTGTCACTCCTCCCATTATCAGTAGCACTGCTTGCCTGTGGTGCAACACGTGGTCGAGTAGCTGCCAGACGATAAACATGACGAATCGATTTATACAGATCATCTGCACTGATCGGCTTGGTCAAAAACTCCCGTGCCCCGGCCAGCATAGCCCGGCGCAGATAGTCGGTCTCACCCTGCACGCTCATAATGATGACCTGCACCGCTGAGTCCTGGGCCATGATCGCTTCCGTGGCCGCGATGCCATCCATTTCGGGCATATTAATGTCCATCAGGATAACATCTGGTTTATACTGTTTAGCCATCGCTACTGCCTCACGGCCATTGCTGGCTTTGGCAATAACTTCGATATCTTTCTCGAAAAACAACAGTTTCTCGATCTGATCACGGGTATCTACAATATCGTCTACAATCATCACCCGGATCTTGTCGCTTTCTGTCATGGATTAACTCCTCATCTCGCATGGTTCGGCAGTTGCGTACCCAATCAGCGCATAGCTCAAGCAAAAAATCGATCTACATTCGCATTCACAACACTACCCTATATAAGCAACGGGTGCGCACAATCCCCACATGCATATTGAGTATACGATCATGCATGCTTGAAGCAGTGCAGTTGACCGGTTCAAGCATGCATGATCGTCGCTACTATTGTACAAGCATCAGCGTTGCTCTCCGTATAGACGCAACCAGCCTGCTACGGCACCCGCGTTGGGGCCGGGGTTGAGGTCGGATCAGGAAGAAATACCTCTTCACCATGTACCCGTCCGCGTACTGGCTGCGGTAATGGCACACCAAATTCACCAACAAGCAAATCAAATGACGCACCGATCGTTTGTTCAAAGTCTCCATCACCAGCCCCGCGCAATACCAAGGTAATAGCAGCGTTGGTATTACGGGCAAAGTCAATCAATTCAGCCTCTTGATTATTAACCGCCAGCACGAGCAACCAGTCTCCTTCGGTAACAAAGTCACCTTGAGTTGTCTGGCCTGGTTCACCTGTCGGGGCTGTGGGCTGTTCTTGTTGAGCCACGGGCGTACCCTCGGCATTAACCCTCCGACGAAGGATGCGCATAACCTGCACCTGTTGGACGATGGTTTTAGTAGACTGGAAGATCTCAGTGAAGTGTTCATATACTATCTGGCCCTGGTCATCCCTTCCTGTCGGATACGTAAGCCGGCGTGGAATAGAGAAGGTCGCAACCACATCGACAAAATCGTTGGGGCGAATCTGATCGGCTACGCCCGACAGACTGTTGACCAGGAGCGAATAGGCTTTGGTTCGCGGCCGATCTGGCTCGGCGGTTGGGATCTGCTGAGACAGACCGGGAGTGGTTAGATCAGAGCGACGAATAGGATCGCCTGCCCGAATAACGTTTACTGCCAGTCGTCCCTCGACATCTGCCATATTGGTCAGATATTGAGGAGAAAAATTGTTGGTTGGAATAGTCCGCTCGTCCAGTAATGTATCCCGATCATCAATCAGGGTATTGGCAGGAATATCAACCCGTGCCACCACCACCACAATGCCCGGATCTTCCGTAGGAACCGGAGTGATTTCTCCACCGCCAAAATTATTCATCTGGAAAAAAAAGATCAGGAAGCCTGCAACAATCAGCGCCACAATGACACCAATGAAAAGTATAACCATGCCACCACGTCTCATAATGAGGCTTCTTTCCTTATCAATGCGAACCCAACGGGCCACCAGCCATATTATGTGCCATATTATAGCACACGCCTGTTACCAATGGATCATATTTAGCGCAATGTATGGTGATAACGTGCCGGAGCATAGCAGGTTCGTCTCAAGACCGTATCCTAATCAAAGCCAATCATCGCTCTATTACTGCAACGAGACATCCCCTGGGTAGGAAGGCGTGGTGCGGCTTCAACCCGCCACACTACAAAGGAACCATGCGCAGAGGCCTGTAGCCCCCGCGCTCCGGCTGTGGTGAAGTCTCGTTGTAATACTACGTTCGCTGCGTCAATGACAATAGAGCACGCCTGAAGGCATTGTCAATTGGGATAGGCTGCTCTACGTTCCTGTTCATAAGCCCTCTACACCGTGCTACAACCCATACTGCTGGTATTTCTAGCTCTAATGATATACTTCTTGAACAAAGCACGACAGCACGCAGCAGGGAGATACGGTCTGCCCGTTTCCCTGCTGTGTACGCCATGTCATCGCCCTGCCATACCCGTGTTAACGTCTGATAATCGGCAAATACACGGTGGGTGGCCCTGCCTCTGGAGTTGGAGTAGGGGTCACGGTTGGAACAGTAGTCAAAGTGGGCGTTGGAGTAGCAATTGCCGGTGGAATATCAACATCGGGAGTCACATCTGGCGGCGGAGTCATCGTCGGATTCCATACTGGATCATCAGCCGGATAAATAACAACTTCTAATCGATCGCTGACGTTGTTCTCTTCGCCCCCAGGTGATGTCTCGGGAATGTTGTTGAGCGAGTCTACGGCGACATACACCCTATACACGCCGACTTTGTCGAAGAAGCGTTCCATTTCTTGCATCGAAGACAGTTCGGCATTATTGTTATGTGGATCATACCAGCGCCGATTGATCTGATAGGGTCTATCAATGCCCACCTGGCTGCTGTTAACCATAGCATAGGATCTAACACATGGCAGGGGTGGATCAAGATTCAGCGGAAACACACTCAATTGCGGCGGAGTGGTTGTTTCACCAGGTTGTAACACACACAGGTCAACATAGAACGAGCCAGGCGGCAACTCGGTGGTGTTCTCGACATCGTTCTGGTTAATAATCGCAATATTTAGCCCGGTAAACGTTCGTTCGTTCTCGCCCCGCAGAACCTGCAAGGTATGTACCTTCAGATCGGGACTACCACTGGCAATCACGTCGATCCCCACATCAAGCAGCGCGGGTGAGGTGCCTGTGTCTGCACCACGTTGCAAAAATGCACGATACTGGACACAGTTGGCCTCCGGTTCATCTTCACCGCGATCTTCAAATACATGATTATTGAGACCAGTTTTTGAGAACTTCCCGGCATTATCGGGTACCCCATCCAGTGCTTTCCACTCTGCATTACCAAAAGGATTGTCGGCGCTACAGATATTTTTGGTAACACGGTATTCTAGCCGGATATCCTGATCATCGGTCTGCTCTGTGTTCCAGATAAACTGCTTAATGCGCGCATCGGACAGACGCGTGGTATGAAACCGCGAATAATACCACCCCTGCTCAACGACATTCCCTTCCTCCTGGGTATCACCCTTACCGCCCACACGCCCCCTGAACATGGTATTGCGCACACTAACGGTACCAGCAGGATTCGGGCCGGTGCCAGCAATGGTGAAGATATAGACAGCTGCGGGGTCTTCTGGAGTTGGTATGGCGGGCACGAAGGTACTGGCGTGAAATGTACGCCAGAAAGGCAAGATGTTGCTACTCTCGACAAAAAACTGCGGAAGCGTATCTGTTCCAAAATTCTGCAATGTCAGGTCATCGTTGATAATCGCCGTGAAGACAGCACTCTCGCCATTTGCTGTCTCACTCGCCGCACCGCCGATGAGATACAACTTACCCGCATGCACAACCCCCGACAAACCGATGCGAGGACCGAACGACACAGGTGAACTACCACCGTTTTGTAGGCGTCCTGGCTCTGTATCCCAGGTAAGAGTGCCATCATTGCTGATCATCGCCCGAAAGACACGGGGATTATATTCCGCTCCCTGGCCGCTCTGTGTACTCAACCGGGTCTGACCACCCATCAGATAGATCGCACTGTTACCATTCTGGGCCACCACCGGCACTGCCGTGGCATTCCACAGGCCAGGCACATCACCGACCAGGGGGATATCTGGCCCGATGTTCCAACTGCCCAGACTACCATCAGCCTTATTCACCTCGGCATAATACACGGTACGCGACTCGATAATCTGTAGCCCACCAGTAATCGGACTAATGCGGTATTCCAGGCCACCGAAGACATAAATGAATGTCCGATTATTAATGGTAATACTGGTCGCGGTTGCCGATTCCAGGCCATTCGGTAATTCTGAACCTTCTGACCAGCTAATGGCACCCTCGGCGTTAACGCGCCCAATGTGTACCACGTTGCTAGAGAGAGTAGGGATCGGGCAGGGAGCAGGTGCCACTCGACCGCCAATGACATACAGCGTGCCGGTATTACTCGTTCCACGTGGCCCCCCGTCCTTCACCGCCGCTACTGCGGCACGGGAGAGTGCGGCCACCGGTGTTTCACACCGATCACTGGTTTTAACCGTCGGCAGTTCGACCGTCTTCCAGGGTTGGTCAGCATCTTTGGGACGGCCCTGGGCTGGATCGATCTCTGTCCAATAGACTTTGCTTGAACCACCTCCTGTTTCGGCACCAGGGTCAGTACTACCGCCAATCACATACAGCCGCTCGCCCAGCGCTACCACACCTTGTTCTGCCAGACTCTCAGGCAGAGTGAAAGGAGCATCCTGCCAGCGCCGCAACCTGCCAGCACGCATTAATTCCACGGCACCATCACCAGTAGCACTGATGGTAGTCCGTTCAAAAATACCACCCGCAAAGTTCTCCATCGTTGTATCCAGAGGTTGACTCACGGGCTGGTTGGCGATGACCGGTACTGTAGGCAGCAAGCCGATCATAAGTACCCAGATGCTAAACAGCGCAACCACTGTACCACACTGTCGTATAAAAGTTTGTTTTACCATCGGAAAGCTCCGTGTTATACCCGGTTCGGCTTCATTATAACGAACCTGCACCTGTTAAGGATGGAAGTCGAAAGAAGCCAGAACTGCTGGGAGGTACATCTCTTTTAAGAATCGTGTGTATCACAACTCGCCCTGTGGGAGTTGCTATGCCAGGTAGTGACCACACGCTACTCACCCATTATGGTATAGCTCTTGCTGTAGAGGCACCACTGTCATGCAGCACATACTAACAGACCCAACGGTTTGTGAGCGTGATATGAGGTTAAAGGTTGGCAAATGTGGCTTGCCCGCAGGTTGACGTATCATGCGTTGTCATTTTGACAACTGCTGCCTGTCAGTTTACGGGTACACTCCGCCACATATAGCAAGCCCATTCTCCATTGTACATCAGAGTCCCGGCTTTATCCTGGGTTCTGGCTTCTGTCCAGGCGAAAGCCGGGACTCCGGTTGCACACGACTTCCTCAGGACTGCTATATCATGCAGTAATGTGTAGTCGGGACAGAACCTGATCGGCCCTGACCCCTGACCACCGAGTCTTATAGTTCAGGACATAGGGGATCTGCCAGATCCATTTGAATATCCTGTTCCTGATACCCAAAGTTCTTTGTTTCCTTGAGGGTGACGTTAAGCGCATCATGGATCACATACTTACGCGGAGTTGTATCTTCATCATCTGGATGCGTATAATACAACTCTGCGGTGACAGCATACTGGCCGGGCGGAATGTCATCAAACCGATAAGAAAGTTTGCCTGTTATCGTATCGTGCTGAATGGCCGTTCCATTCCTATATTTCTCTGAAGGAACCGGGTCGAGATAGACTCTTCCACCGTGGAATACACCACCGGGGGGTATCCTGTCTTGCATACCATGCATACTATTAGGAATACACATGTTTGAAAAGGATCGATCAAAGATATCCTTGAACGCCCCATCGAGTTGATCCGCGTGCCTGACGGATATATAGTTCTGCGATCCTGATGCTACATTGCTTAAACCGAGTGATTCAAATTGAGATATTGCCACTACAAATATCTCATGCCCGTTCCCCTTGATCAGGCTGGCCTGTTCGATCATTTCTGTAATGGGCCGATTAAATACCCTGGTACCGGTCAAAGGGCTCAGGCGATTCGATGTAACTTTGCCATCTGCATGGACTCTGCCAGCAGGCGGTGATACCCCCACTTTGCTGTTGATATGACAATCTGCTTTCTCGTCAATGTTCAACGCCCGCTCACAACCAGCCGGTGCCTGATAGGCTGGCGGAAGCGCGTGACAACGACATTCAGATCCTGTCGGAAAGAAATCGTGCATGTTGTTATTAAATCCGGCGCGAGTAGGATGGTCAGGATCAAACAACACGTTGGCGACACCATCAGTGATCAGAATGATCACAGTCTTATAGTCATATGTACGTCCGTTATGGGTCACCCGGTTATTGCCAGACAAGAGCCGATTGGCTTCATACAAGCCGGCAGCGGTATTCGTACCACCTCTTGTAAGGTAGTTTTGCCAGTTACGAAAAGCTCCTGATTCACGGGCATACTTGATCAGCGTTTCTTTATCACTCGAGAACTCTGTCATTGAAACAGTGGGAAAATCTCGTCTTTGAAAAGCAGTTCCACCATTGATGAATTCATCATTATATGTCAGGATAGCCATCTGGTCATACGGTCGGCCTACCTGATTGGGATCGACGGAATCATTGCCTTCAATATACAGCAGACTGATCAGGTATTCCAGTGACTTACGTGTTACGTAAATACGCCGCTCTTCTTTCGTTTCATAGGCCGACTCAGCACTATTACAGAAAGCCTGATTAACATTGTCTTTGTCGGTATACCCGCACTGTCTCCCACCACTACCAGTACCATCAAAATTCCAGTTCATAGAGCCAGACACGTCCATAACTACTACAAACCGGATTGGGGTGTAATCTCGAGATGACGTTCGCCACTGTGGCAAGAACGAAATATCACCCTGTAAACCAATCACCCCCGTTTGTACCGGAGCTGTCAGACAGGCGGAGGAGTGATCGACATTCCCCAGCGCAATCAGGTCAATATAATCATCACCCAGTCCATTACGACCATAACCAGCCACCATAAAATTGCCAAACCCACTGATCAGATACCCGGCGTCACGGTCAGTGGAGATGGTAGCCTTATCAAAGATGGGCAAGATCATCACCGTCCCGCGGGTAGGGCTATTCTTATCGATCTTGTGACCATCGAGCAAGCTCTGAACGCGACTATTGCCCGCAAACGGATCATTGCCATAAATGACATCGCCGACACTGAGCTGTTGCGGCTTTTCGGGATAGCCAGCCGGCTCTTGCCAGCCAACCGGGCGGCGCGACGCTCCACCAGAGGTAAAGGTTACTTCTTGAAACCCTCGTGCCAGGCTGCCATCACCGCTCAACATCGTGACGAGATTTTCTTCGGAACCACCCTCGGGTAGCCAGCGCACCCAACCAAAGTCACTCCGGTTCGCACTGTTGCGGAGAAACAACCGACGCCATGTCAACCCTCGCAACTCGCCCTGCTTCAGATACCCAAAGATGAGATTCCCTTCATCATCGTAGGGTAATCCACTGGGATTAGGATCACGAAAAGAAAGATCACTGTGAAGCGTATTCTGGTTGACAGCAATCGGATACACACCGCTACCATATGGACAACGCATAGCAAAAGCATCAGTACTGACCGGCAACGTATCTTGATTGACTACACGCGCAAAGAATGTATCAACCGTACCTGATAGTTCTACCTGAATATATCCTACATTCAATGGTGCATTGGCACCACATGTACCAACCTCAGAGCAACCACTGACAGGATCGCCATTAGTTTGTAAGTAGTATGCACGATACCGAAGCTTGTCGCTATCCAGATTAATACCATTTGCACGCAGCGCCGCTTCAACCGCCTGTTTGATGTCTGCATCACGGACGGTGCCGCTGCTGCTCTCAATATAGCGCTCCATACCCGCAATAGCGGCAGCATTGGTAGCATTGACCGCTTTGCGTTGTTCCGCATAGGTATTGCCAACATCGACCGCCAGCCCGACCATTGCAAACAAAACCACAATAAGAAGCGCAATAAGCGGGATACTCTGACCACGAGTACGTCGCCGCATCAGAGTGGGCTTTTGCTGCTTACGATCTTTCATTCTATTCCTCCTCCGTTTATTATGACCGATGATTATATGTGCGCAATACAACTGTGAGCGACTCAATGCTGCATATGCTCAACATACCCGTTCCAGGGAACCTTCGCCAGTGCAGGGTACGTCCCATGCCTCCCATAGAAACGCCAGGTTGGGAAAGACTCTTGTCCACCTCACCGGAACGGGTACTGATCAACCGAGGGTATGATCGTAGCCAGAGTAGGTACTTACCAGCGAGAGAAAACAATATAATGTTATTAATAAATCTACTGACGAAATATCAGCATATCACTACGAATTTTCAGAATAGAATCAGCACGCAGTGTAACGGTATTACCAAACACCGGGGCTAACGGGAAAAACATATTGTAATCGTAGCTGACTTGTACTCGAATATAACAGTGCCTGGCCGTATACATATCTTGTTCAGTACATGGTGGATCGCCGCCCGATACGCGCCCATCAAAATCGTCATCTTTCAGCAGCTCGATCTTAATCTGATCATCGGATAACGTGGTCAGGTTATAAATCCCTATCCCGCTGGATCCCGACTCATTTCGCACACGCGCTCTAATCTCTTTCTCGTTAATCCAGATCCTATCAGGAACATCACCATATACCACCGGGAAGCTGCCAAAGAACGCCCCCTCCTGTGCAGCATTCCGCAAGCCTTGCATCGTAAAAAACATTAACCCTAGATCGACTGCAGCCGCCAACAGAAAAAAGATGAGCGTTGAAGCCAGGGCAAATTCCACGAGTGCCTGGCCTTTTGTTCGGTTATGATTACGCATGATCATCCTCGCTTTTCTTACTTGTCTGGCAGGATACAGGCGATCCCATTGGGAATAGCATCATCCTCGGTCACTTCGCCCTGACTACCAGGCCGATTACCAAGGCCTTGCAGCGAGCGGCGTGTCGTCACACTGACCGTTAATTTACCATCATTACCAAAAGGAATAAATCCCCATAGCGGCGTCAGTGGTTCGATCGTATACTTGATACTTACCTGGATTGGCCCGCGATCAAAGAGATTGCGCGACGCTGCACCATTCGGATAAGAGACGGTGGTGTGTTCCCAGATATCATCAAAAAAAATAAGTGCCTGTGATTGCACCTGGGTTCTGATGGTATTCATACAAGGATCAGAACTATCCATCCCCCTGGCTTCAATCCACTCGGCGAAAGGCGGCAACTTTGAAGCTGTTTCGGCACCATTGCGTGCCGCCTGATACACGGTTGCATAGCCAAAAATGTACCAGCCGAGGTCAATAATGCCAAACACAAGAACAACCAGCAGTGGCATCACAAATGCCATCTCCACAATAGATTGGCCTGTATCTTGTCGTCTCATAACTCTCACTCCCTGTGCGCCTGAACACAACCAGATAAGCACATGCTGATTATAAATCGTGGCATTGAACAGAACAATAGCCTGATGGTACTGATCCTGATAAAAGTTGGCCGGCTGGCGCTCACTATCTTACAAGGGTGGTTCATAATGGGAACGGTCTCAGCCAGAAGATCACCGCTCGCGTTTGTGTAACAACTGGCGGTAAGCAGCCAGTGCGGTGCGTTGACTACTCCATTTCAGTGGTGGTATATCATCCAGCGGCAATACCTGAGCCTCACTGTTTTCGGCACAATCTGTTACCAGAGTGCCGCCAATAGCGCGCCCGGTAAAGCAGAAGACAAGATAAAACAGACGGGCATCGCCGTAGGAGGGACTATGCTCATAGGCCAGAAATTGGAGATCAGCCAGGATCAGGCCCGTCTCTTCATAGACCTCTCGCAGGGCCGCGTCGGCCGGGTCTTCGCCAAACTCCGCATGACCAATCGGCAGATGCCATGTGCCCCGATCCGGCTCAATATTGCGCTTGAGTAAGACAATGCCGCCCTGGTACTCGATGACCACTGTGGCGGCGATGTTCGGATTGGGATAATGAATCCAGCCACAGGCAGGACAGTACTGTCGCTCCATGCCATGAATAACCTTGCGTTCCAGCGGTGTACCGTCAAGCGGGCAATAATGAAAGCGGTAGCGGGTTGGGTATTGATCAATCGTCGGTATAGACATTCCTTCTTCTTTCTGGCTGAACCGTTACACACTACATTACGTATCATACCAATAATGATCGCCCGATGTACCACGCACAAGGACAGCCCACAGTTCAGCCACACTGCCAACCACACAGTCCGGCGTGCAGGCGGTTAACTCCGCCATGCTTCCGTAGCCATAGCTGACAGCAATGGCCGGTATGCCGTGCATGCGCGCCCCGATAATGTCCTGTTCTCGATCGCCAATCATCACTATCGCTGACCGCTCGTCGGCCCTGAGCTGTGGCAGCAATGTGGCGATGACGTCCGCTTTCGTGTGTAGGCGGCCATCAAGGGTCGCGCCACCAATCCCAGCAAAATAGATTGCCAGATCAAAGTATTCCAGGATGCGCCTGGCATAGACCTGCGGCTTGGAAGTTGCCAGCAAGAGACGACAGCCTGCATTCCATAGATTGGCCAGTAACGCCGGAATACCAGGATAGACCATATTTTCGAATAGACCCACCCTGGCAAACCGCTCGCGGTACAACATAATCGCCTGCTCTACCTTCTGGGGGTCGTCCGTGTGTAGATAGTGCGCAAAGGACTCGCGCAGCGATGGGCCGATCCAGGAGTAAAGATTAGACACTGGCGGGACCGGATAGCCCAGACGCTCCAGGGCATACTGGATGCTACGGGTGATACCCTCAGCCGGGTCAGTCAGTGTGCCATCCAGGTCAAACAGGATGGCACGATAGACCGGCGACGGTTTGCACTGCGTTGGCGACATGGATCGGCTTTCTATGTCTATGACCGGTCGTATTCATGGACGGCAGACACGACTGAGAACAGAGAACCCCTAGACACCGTGTCACTCCTGTTAATAAACTTACACGGTAGCACATAGATCGTCTGCGTGTAAGTTCGGGCTAATATACGCTATAATAGAAGAGCGTACCATGCCTTTCAGAGGTGCAGCATGATATCATTCACTCCCACCCACTACTATCTGGGCTTCAACCTGGTGCCGGGTATTGGCCCGATGCGCCTGGCACAGTTGATTAACCGTTGCGGTTCGGTTGAGGCTGCCTGGCATGCTGATGACCTGGACATGCTTGCGGCTGGTATTGATAGTAAAGTGAGTGCCGCCTTACGTGAGGCGCAGCGCACCCTGGATCTGGAAGCAGAATTTGAACGTACCGTCACAGCCGGTGTGCAACTTGTGACAATTGAGGATGCGACGTATCCCTCGCTCCTGGCCCAGATTCCGGCTCCACCACCGCTACTCTACGTGCGCGGAGCCATGATCAGTGCCGACGAGTGGTCGGTCGCTGTGGTTGGCACCCGCGATCCATCCTTGTATGGGAAAGAGGCAACGCGACGTATTGTGACTGACCTTGCTCGCAATAGCGTGACTATCGTGAGCGGATTCGCGCTGGGCATTGATGCTGTTGCACATAGCACCGCGCTGGAAGCGGGTGGCCGCACAATTGCCGTGCTTGGCTGCGGCATTGATATACCTTATCCTGAACGTAATCAACGGTTAATACCATACATCCTGGAGCAAGGAGCACTGGTGAGCGAATACCCGCTGCAAACTCCGCCAGCACCAGCCAACTTTCCACCTCGTAATCGCATTATCAGCGGATTGACGCTGGGCACACTGGTGGTGGAGGCCGGGAAAAAAAGCGGTGCCTTGATTACGGTCAATTTCGCGCTAGAGCAGGGACGAGATGTTTTTGCTGTACCAGGCTCGATCTTGAGCAGCAAGAGCGTTGGCACCAATCGCCTGATCCGCACTGGAGCAGGGCTGGTCACATGTGGTCAGGATATTCTCGATGCGCTCAACCTGACTGGTGCCGGTGACCAACAAGCGATTGCGGCGGCCCTGCCTGAAGATCCAACGGAAGCGGCATTACTCACGCTCATATCGGCCGAGCCGCAACATGCCGATCAATTGAGTCGCACCAGTAACATGCCGGCAGCGGTCGTCGCTGCAACGCTGGCAATGCTCGAGCTGAAGGGCTACATTCGGCAGGTAGCGCCGATGGAATATGTGCTGGCACGCCAAGAACGTCCGATATATAGCCCTGAAACCAACGCAACCCCCTGGCGGAGCTAGTTAAAAAAGGCCTCCGTACGATCGGCAAACGCATGTTCGAGCATATGCGCAGTGCGGGACAGCAGTGGCGGAAGATTGTCTGGGGCAAAGAATGCTACCTGCACATTCTCTACACAGCGAGACTCAAGCGTGCCACTCAGAATGCGCCCGGCCATAAAGACAGCAAAAATTTGCACCTGATCGCCATTTGGATAGCTCCACGCAAAAGCATGGCCGCCATACACGCCGATCAACCGTTCCGCGGCAACTGTTAACCCGGTTTCCTCCTGAACCTCACGGATCAACCCTTGCGAAGGAGTCTCATCAATTTCAATCGTGCCGCCTGGAACATCCCACAACATCACATCGGCACGACGACAGAGCAGCACGTTTCCCTGATCGTCACGAATAAAACCACAGGCACGGAGTTGTAGGATCCGTTGATGACCGACATACGAACGCAACCAGCGAGTATATTTTACATCCATAGCACCCTCCTGAGCTGGGCAATCTGATTAGCGGTTTCCCATCGTGAACCCAACAACGCCGATGTACCCATTGAGGTGGGGTGGTGTGGAAGGGTGTTCCCCCCTTCTGGAACTTCAATTCAAGGTTTTGCGGGGCCTGCAGCCCTGTGCTTCTCCAGCGGAGGTACCACCTGAACGGGGACACGCTGAACACAGCTATGTCTACTCCGTCATTACCCACAGTACACAGTCACCCCCACAAACCGTTTTTTTCATCGTCGGCAACGTTAAAGAGACGCTCTTTTTCTGGATTCTCGCCACAGGCGAGGATCTGAAAGAACGGCAAAAGTATTGCTCTGTCGCAAGCGAAAAGGCTATCTGAGCATCGCACCGTGTACCTCGTATGAATGACCAGACACTGGCTTATGGTTCCATGTCCCTGGTTCGGAAGTGTGCTCTATTATACCGTATCTAGCATGCGAGACGAAACCCCATAAATTCATTACAAACGGTGGGCAGTAAACGAAAGCGGCAGGCACACCGCGCAAATCCCTGCGGATTGGCATAGCAGCCACCACGCAAAATACGCCGTCCTGGAGCTTCAGGTTGTTCACGGCCATCATCAGCGTGATATGGATAGAGGGCATCGAGGCTGGCTGTCCATTCCCACACATTCCCGGCCATATCCAGAATACCATAAGGACTGGCACCCGCTGGATAGCTGGCAACCGGCACGGTCTTCTGTCCAGTTTCACGCGTATTTGCACATTGCAGGTCAAAGGTATTCCCCCAGGGAAAGGTGCGTCCATCCGTACCACGGGCAGCGTGTTCCCATTCTGCCTCTGATGGCAAGCGCAAGACCATTGGCCTGTTTGCGAGATATGCGGGAAGGGGACGATACCCGATTGCGGTCAGCCTATCGGTGAGCCAGCTACAACAGGCCTGGGCAGCATGCCAATCTACGTTAACCACAGGATGATCGCGTAATGCCCCGGGTGGAATGGGGCCATGCCAGTGGAGGGGTGGCCGGGCACCTGTTGCAGCGACAAAAGCGCCATAGAGAGCATTGGTCACAGGAACGCGAGCCATAGCAAAGGCAGGTAGCGTTACGGTGTGCTGGGGCGACTCCTCACGGTAACTTTCGCGTGTGCCGCCATAACGTCTCGCCAGGGTACTTAGCTCACTCTCTGGCGTGCCCATCAGAAATGATCTGGCCGGGATCAGCACAAATTCAGGCAGAAGACCTGTTATATCCATAAAGTAATCCTCAATCAATTGTGAAAAACCAGGATTCCGGCTTTCCCCTGGGCCTCGCTCTGTCCAGACAAAAGCCGGGACGCCGATCTACCAGTGGTATCGGGGTACTATAGTATGCTAAGAAACTGTGTGAAAAGAGGGACATGCGAGGCTTTGCCCCGTGCGATCATCCCTGCTCACCGCACTAATACAACCCGCGAATTTGTGAACGGGCAATGCTCAAGCGAATACGTTCCAACTCTGTACGGGCTTGCATGCTAAATTCGCCTGCGTCATTGGCCTGGATCACCGCCTCAAAGGAAGCTACGGCCTCATCATAGAGATTAAGATGTTCTTCGGCCAGACCTTGATAGAATCGGGCAGCGGTATAATCGCCAGCCCGCGACTGCACAGCGGATCGAAAGGCATCACGCGCACGTTCCATCTGGTTCTGAGCCATATAGGTATGCCCCAACCAGTAAAAAGCCTCGGAAAAATTGGGCTGCAACGCTATAGCACGTTGCAGATCCTGAGCTGCCGCCTCATACTCCAGGCGCTGCATCAATAGCACCGCCCGGCGATAGAATGTCTCAGCAATGGTGTTGTTGGCATCAATCGCTGCATTATACGCTGCCAGAGCTGCATTCTCATTGCCCGCTTCTTGCTCGAGCTTGCCTTTGAACAACAGCGCTTCGGCATACTGGGGCTGGATGCGTAGCGCTGTTTCAATGCTCCTGGCAGCAGCAGCGCGTTGCCCCAGAGCGAGTTGCGCATGCGCCTGGCCCAGCAACGCTGGTGGAAATTCGGGGCGTAATGCCAATGCTTGCTGATACTCGGCAATAGCCCGTTCCATAAACTGGCGATAGGTATCGGCGCTATGTATGGGATCGAATTCGGGTTGACGCAGCAGCGCTTCTGCGATCCAGAAGTGAACCAGCGGATTATCGTCATTCACAGAAAGATTGCGGGCATGTTCAAAGTGGGTCAGGGCCACGTTCCAATTCCCACGACTGGCAGCGATCTCGCCCAACCCGATCACCGCATCAACGCGTGTTGCATCCAGGCTCAAGGCCTGCTGATAGTAGGCAAATGCTCGCTCCAGGGCATTGTTGCGCTGGAGCGGATCGACATAAGGGGTGCGCCACTCCACATGCCCCAGGTCAATCAATACCGAGGCCCGCAACTGGTGTAGCTCCGGATCACTCTCATTGATCGCATTCAGCGCTGTCTGCAGTTCTGTTCGGGCCCGATCCAGGTTGTTAAGCGCCAGAAACGCCCGCCCCAGACCATGATGTAACCAGGGATTGCCTGGTTGTTCTTCAAGCGCGGTTTTGAAGGCAACGACTGCCTGGGGAGCCTTATCGTGTTCTAACAACTGCTCGCCAATCGTATAGAGTACCTGAAAATCCCGCAGGCCAGCATCTATCGCACTTTGAAACTGGGCATCCGCGGCATCGTGGTGCCCCATCGCTTGCAGCATCTGTCCCTTAAACAGCATAGCTTCGGCATATTGCGGGCGGAGGGCAATAGCGCGATCAATACTGCGCAACGCTTCCGGGTCATGCTGATCCAATAGATATTGGGTACGAGCCAGGCCAAACCAGGCTTCGGGAAAATCATCCTTGAGCTTCAGTGCATAGGTATAGGTAGTTTGAGCTGCCGATAGATCGTCCTGCTGCAACAATGTTTCGGCTATGTGGAAATGTACCAGCGCGTCATCAGGACGTTGCTCGGCCAGAATCCGCAGTTGTGCCAGCACCTGTTCCAGATCACCGTCAAGCTTGGCAATATCGACCAGTTTGAAGCGGGCCGGAAAGAAGGTTGGGTCACGTTCCAATGCCTGTTCCATCCATTGCCGTGCTATCGTTCGTCCTTCCAGGCTGTCCGCCCGTCGATCCAATTCCAGCCAGCCGCGACCATAGTAGCCTTCTGGGCGCTGCGGAGTGCGCTCGATCACCGTATCATAGATCTGGGCCACCTGGGCCTCATCATAATTGTTTGCCAGACGTAGCGAGCGGGCATAGGCCAGTAAAACGGGTACATTGTTGGGTTTGCTGGCATACAATGATTGCAATAACGCCTGTCCCTCTTCAAAGCGCGTTCTTGAGCCAAATAATGCGGCGTGGATGCCGCTAAACAGGTTGTGCGATCCGTTCTGGCGGGTGCGGCCTTCTTCAAGGATGAGCAGTGCCTGATAAAATTGCTGGCGGGTCAGATATTGCTCGATGCGCTCCGCCTGTCCATTTGCCACCAGGCCCAAGCCGTTGCCGGCGGCGGTCGTCGCGGCGGCGCGGCTCCGCCAATCTGCCAGCGTATCCGTACTGAGGGCCACTGCGTTTTGCATATAATCCTGGGCTGCGTTCAAGGCGGCGGGTGGTTGGGGGGAAATACTCTCCAACTCCCAGGTAAGCGGACCGTACGCATTGATCTGGCGCGCTATATGTAACAACGCACGTTGCTCCTGGTAGGCTGCACGCAGAAACTGACTCAAAAGCGAGCGTTGATTAACAGGAACACTACGCAGGTCACGCCGAATTTGCCTTTCAGCCTGAGCCAGGGTGGTCTGCGCCTCCTCAAGGCGCCCGGCTTCACGGTAAGCCTGGCTCAACGCTACCAGCAACGGTGTATTTGCTGGTAGCAGGCTACGTGCCGGTTCAAAAGACTCGATGGCCTGGTTCGGCTGATTATGCTGTTGTGCCAGCAAGCCCAGGTTGAACCGCAGTTCACCCAGGTCATTCTCTGGACTGGTTTGCTGGATCTGGCGACTGGCTTCATATAACACACTGGCGGCCAGTTCGTTATCAGCATCTAGCAAAATTGCACCCAGGTTGTTGTACAACAGCGCCCGTTCGGCGGCAACCACACCGGTCGGTTGCTCCAGCGCCCGACGATAGGCCGCCACGGCCTGATCGTAGGCTCCACGTGCCCACAGGATATTGCCACGAATGACATCCGGAAAAGTCGGGTTGAGTTCCAGGGGATAATCATCGAGGAGACGCGACAGAGCGGTATAGGCTTGATCGGCGTTTCCTTGACTATAATCGGCCAGCGCGACCAGCAAGCGCGGTAAGACCGCCTGGCCATTAAGCAAGGTTCCCTCGTTTGCCAGGGTATACGTGTGAGGCATACGGAAGCGTCCGGTATAGCCAGCCCACACATGCGGGCCATAGCTGCCCACCGGGGCATAGGTCAGGCGGGGTTGCAACGTAGGCGCATCGGGCAGTCCACCAGCAGACACGCTGCCCCAGATCAACAGATCGGCACCCTGACGGGTTGCCATCTGAAGGGCCATTGTTTCATCTGTCGGAGTTGTCCGAATCGACCGGATCACCATGTGTGGATGATCAGCGGTGTACTCCTGGAGCAGCGCTGTTAACTGCGTGGCAACTTTACGGCCAGTCTGCATATCACCCGCATCGGTGAATGGAGCAACCAGCACCACAAATTGTGACGCTGCCCGCGCAGTGCGAATATTGTCGATCAACAGCCAGCCCGCAATCACAAGCGGAATCGCCACGATCAGCGCCAATAAGCGCTGGTGAGCAGGGCGTAAGCGTCGCACAAACAGGCTAGTACCTTGATGGCGCGGATCAACCGGATGGGCCACAGCTTTGCCATCCTGTTGCTCAACATGCGCCTCGATCATCCCTGTATCGGTCGCATCTGCCATAGACGAGTTCACCGTTCGGGTGTGATTACGATAGCGACTACGTTTAAGTTTTGCAATAATTCTGGAGATTTGTATTCGCAGTTCCATGCACCTTTATCCTTACCATGAAAATAAGAACTCTGCGGGTATGGGGAGCTAGAACATAACGTGCGACAAGAGCGCTTGCACGTTGGTAAGAAATTCCTGATCGCTAAAAGGCTGCCAGAGATAATTCTGCAGCCCATGTTCCCTATCCAAAACTGGTGTCTCAGATAACGGCATCAGCAGCAGCACCGGCAACGCTGGTACGTCTCGGCGTAGTGTAGCACATAATTCGTGTACCATCGGCCCCAGCCGCACATCAATCACCAGCAGATCGGGACACTGTGGAGCGTTCTGTAACTGTAGATAGGCCGATGCGACATCCGGAGCCAGCACGATACGATAGCTTTGCTGCTGGAGTAAGACTTGCAAGCGATAGGTCAGGGTGACATCGCCACAAATCAAAAAGACCGTTGGTACCACAGAATCGGAAAAGGTTCTCGTAGACTCGAGCCGAAAGGCACTACGCTGATCGACTTCATACACACTGCCGGGCCTGGTTTTTGCATACTGTTTCATCTCAGTTGCAATGCGGCTGACTTCTTCGTAATCTGTGAAGGAGCGGTGACAGTTCGTTACTACCCCGATCGAGATTGAGGTGATTGGGAACTGACGCAACACCCCCTGGCGATCAACGCTTTGCAAGTAGCCCCGTTGAATGTCTTCCGGATCGTAGAGTTTGTGGACGCAGGCATCGAACTGCTCAATCAACGTTGTACACAACGGATGCAGAATATCGGGTGTCGTAATAATGGCGAAGTCATCACCACCAATGTGCCCGATAAAATCCTGCTTGTGTTGATAGCGCGAAACCCCTGTGAGCAACACATCGGCCAGCAGGCGAATCATGCGATCCCCACGCGCAAAACCATAGACATCGTTAAAGGCTTTGAAATTATCAAGATCAATGTACAAGAGCGCAAACGGTTCATTGCTTTTGATCCGATACTTCAACTCTTCGGTCAACAGCACATTTCCCGCCAGGCCGGTTAGCGGGCTATATACTGGCCGTTGTGCAGCTCGCCAGAGATGACGTTTGATCCGTGCCAGCAGTTCATCGATATCAAACGGCTTGATAATATAATCATCGGCACCACTCTCAAAACCCGTCACCACTTCATCCGGATTTGATCGAGCCGTCAGGATCAATATCGGCAGATACGATGTCCGGGTATCATTACGAATCTGACGAATAGCTTCATACCCATCCATCGCCGGCATCATCAAATCCACCAGTATCAGATCAAGGGGGTACTCCTGAGCTATACGTAGGAGTTCATAGCCGTCATGCGCAAGCAACACCTCATATCCCTGGCTCTGAAGGAGAACCTGGAGTATCTGACACATTGATTTATCATCGTCAGCGATCAGAATACGGTTATAGTCCACTATCAAGCATGCCTCTATACAAGCGGTTCTTGCTGACACATGACTACATCTGCAGACCGGATCAACTGGATCGATCAATGCCGGTGATGCACCAGTACCTTCAGTTGACCCGGAGCAGCAGCGAAGGCGGCTAATCCATCACGTAGATTAAAAGACGCATGTATCAATGGAGCAGTTTCGATCAAATGCCGCTCCAGCAGCCGTAGTGCCGGAGCAAATAGACCACAGCGTGACCCTATCAACTGGACTTCATCGACCCACAACGGTGCCGACAAATTCATGCCCCAGTACTCCCTGGAAATGCATATAACCACGCAGATTTCAATATCAGTATGACAGACGCCCATTACATGGGGCCGAATCAAGGCCACACCTGCTATCAGGTGTGGTTGTGGATAATCATGAACCAGGCGCAACCGGCCATCAAACAATAAAGCTGGCATGAATATGCTATCAGGGTTGAGATTGATCTGGTAATAATATGGAGTTATGGCTGAGATCTGCTTTTTGCACTTCTCGCTATTAAAGTATAGATGCACGAAAAACCATATTGTGCATTATACTATGATGAGTATGCATGCTGCAACCATGTCCCTGTTTCCCCGGTTCTAGGGAACGTTCGCCAGTGGAGGGTTGCGAGGCCGCAGGCCTCCACGAGACCTGAGAAGTGCCTCAATAGGTAACGTCTCTCCAGACCACCGCACTGGAATGGGCCTGACAACATTTGTGAAATAAACTGGAGTGTATTGTATAAAATGCGTATTCTCTATCTAGGCAGTCCCGCTGTTGCGGTTGCGCCTCTCACGGCACTGGTGCAGGCTGGGTACGAGATTGTCGGCGTCGTTACCCAACCCGATCGGCCAGCCGGGCGCAACCGTGTTCTGACGCCCCCGCCAGTCAAGGTTGCGGCACAAGCACTAGGGTTGCCAATCATTCAACCGCCAACGCTGCGCGACCCGGCAATCGTGGCTCATCTATCGGCCTTGCAACCAGAAGTGGGGGTAGTGGCCGCCTACGGTGAAATTCTGCGCAAAGAGATCCTGTCCATTCCACCACGCGGCTATCTCAACATCCATCCCTCCCTGTTGCCACTATATCGTGGCCCGATGCCCGTAGCTGGAGCTATTCTGGCTGGCGATACGGAGACCGGCGTAACGATCATGAAGTTGACGCCAGGAATGGACAGCGGGCCGATTCTAGCCCAGGCTACCGTGCCGCTCCTGGCTGATGCCCGTACAGGGCCACTGACAGCACAGTTGTTTGAACTGGGTGCACAGTTGCTCCTGGAGGTATTACCACGCTATGCTGCCAACCAGTTGGAACTGCGCGAGCAAGATCACCGTCAAGCCACAGTGACCCGATTGCTCACGAAAGAAGATGGGCGAATCGACTGGACGTTGCCAGCCGTGATCATTGAGCGTTCTATCCGGGCATATGATCCATGGCCGGGCGCGTTTACCACCTTTCGCGGCCAGACGCTTAAGCTTCTAGCTGCTCAGGTGCATGCGCAGCGGGTGGACAATGACCCGCCAGGTACATGTGTGGATGTAGCGGATGGCCCGCTGATAATGACCGGCAGTGGTGCGCTGGAATTAATAGCGGTGCAGCCAGCTGGCAAACGTCGTATGCCTGGCCGCGCCTGGCTCAGTGGATATCAGCAAGGTATCATCGGTGAGCAATTCGGAGCATAGCATGCTTCTCCATGCCGGGTTCCTCGCTTCAATGCTGTGATGCACACCTGGTAGAGGCGCAGCAGCACGAAAGTACCTGCTAGAGGTTACCTGTCAATGGCACCGAATCTGCGCCAGAAAATCGGCCAGTGCCATTTGCCAGGGCCGTAGTGTCACGCCCAACGCTGCACCAGCAACATTCGCCAGGGCTGTATAGGGCGGGGGCGTACTATCACGCTCGAAATCAGCCAGGGTAATTGGTGTCAGCGGTATATGCTCCTGCCTGGTCTGGCGCAAGATTTCCTGGGCATATTCATAGCGCGAACATGCGCCGCTGTTGACCAGGTGATAGACGCCATAGAATGGCAGTGTAATCAAGTCAGCAATCGCGGCGGCTAGATCGGTCGTATATGTCGGGTTGCCGATCTCATTCGTCACCATCCGCAACCCACCGGCAGGCGGATGAGCAGCCAGTTGCAAAACCGTGCGCACAAAGTTACGCTCACCACCAAACAACCAGGCCACGCGCACGATGTAAAAGCGGTGCAACAGCTCTCGCACCACCTGCTCGCCAACCCACTTCGACCAGCCATAGGCATTGATCGGCCCGACCGGATCGTATTCCATATACGGTCGGCTAGCGCTCCCCGCAAAAACTTCGTTCGTGCTGATGTACACCAGCGGCGCGTCGAGGTGCTGACATGCCAGAGCTACATAGCGTGTACCCAACCCGTTGATGCGATAGGCTCGATCCGGGTCACGGGCACAGCCATCGACATTGGTATACGCCGCGGTATGAATAACCAGTTGCGCATGTGTTGCCACAATCTGCCCAACGGTTTTGGGCAGCAGTAGATCAACCGTGCCCCGATTGAGCAACACCAGATCGTGATGAGGAGCCAGGCTAGCCTGTAAAGCCCGTCCCAGTTGTCCATTTGCGCCGGTAATAGCAATACGCATCGGTACCTCTGTCTGTGATGTGCTGCACGACGAGCTTTCAGCCACCAGAGGTCAGCTATGTCGTAGCACGCGCTTACTGTGACGGCTCCCAGGAGTGTGTCGCCCGACACTCGTCTTACAAGCTCAACCACAAGAGTAGTGGAACATTCTAACCATTATACCAGATACCAGACTTGCCAATGGATACATCCTCCCTACAATCAACATATGCGCTACCTGGTAATGGTGGACTGCGTACCTCGTGTAACTTGACAGCATGTGTATTCTACGCTATACTTAGTGTGTAATTAACACTAATATAAAGGAGCGCTGGATGGAAGAAAACGCCGCAACCTACGACGCATCACGTTATGAGCGCCCATCAGTGACCGTCGATGTCGTTATTTTTACGCTGCTCAACCGCGAACTCCATGTGTTGCTGGTGCTGCGGCGGCGCTGGCCCTATGAAGGCTACTGGGCCATTCCAGGCGGCTTTATCAATATGGACGAGTCGCTGGAGCAGGCGGCCCGCCGTGAGTTGGAAGAAGAGACCGGCGTGCATGATGTCTATCTGGAGCAACTCTATACGTTTGGCGAACCGCAGCGTGACCCGCGCACACGGGTGATCAGTGTCGCCTATATTGCGATCGTGCCAGCCGATGATCAAGAATTACGTGTCAGTGATGAGAGCAGCGATGTACGCTGGTTTCCGGTACGTACCCGACCAGCGCGACTGGCGTTTGATCATGATCTTATTTTGAACTATGCGCTCTCACGGCTGCGTTCCAAACTGGAATATACCACGCTGGCGTTTCAGTTATTGCCCGAAGTATTTAGCATTCTGGAGTTGAAACACATTTATGAACAGATCCTGGGCGAAAAACTGGATAAAGGCAATTTCTATCGCAAGATCAAAGAGGCCGGTATTCTGGAAGAAACCAGTTTGATGCGTGAAGGTCGTGGACGGCCCACCCGGTTGTGGCGGTTTCGACGTGATCGAGGGGATAAACAGTTTGTGTTTCGCTGGCGTGAAGATCGTGGGAGCGATGATGAAACCGGTTGAGCAATGGAGTGCGGTGTGCAACGCCGATCGTGGCGTATAAGTATACAAAGGAGACAATGAATGTCCAGTAAAATCAATCTTCTTGATCAGTCGCGTCCCTTCCTGGCGTATCTAGGAGAATGGTACGATCATTTGCCGGACATAGCGCTGGCAGAGGTAGTAGATGCGGCACCACAGCAGGTAGCCCTGTTTGTGGTGGATATGATCAACGGCTTTTGCAAGCAGGGGCCCCTGGCGAGCGAGCGGGTCGGGGCGCTGATCGCACCCGTGGTTGATCTCTGTACACGATCCTATGCGCGAGGTGTACGAGCTTTTGTGCTGGCACAGGATACCCATGATCCAGATACCCCGGAATTTGCAGCCTACCCCCCCCACTGCATCGCCGGTACAGCAGAGAGTCAGGCTATCGACGAGATCCGGGCATTGCCCTTTGCCAGTGAGTTGACAACGATTACCAAGAACTCGCTGAGTGCCGACATTGGCACGAGTCTGGGGGAATGGATGCGCGACCATACGCACATTCATACGTTCATAGTCATTGGTGACTGTACTGACCTGTGCGTGTATAGTTCGGCCATGTATTTGCGCCTTCACGCCAATGCCCACAATCTTCAGCGGCGGGTGATTATTCCTGCCAACATGGTTGACACCTTCGACACACCGGTCAGCACGGCACGCGAATCAGGCATCAAGGCCCACCCCGGAGACTTACATCATGTTCTGTTTTTGCACCATATGGCGTTGAATGGGATCGAGATCGTGTCAAGATTGTCCTGAACAAAGTGTGCCCATGTCTGGTTAAATTGGCACCGCCGATCGGGTACCGCCGCAGGAGCGGCGGTACCTGGTAGGGGAACGGTCAAAATGTTCGATTGCAGGTAACACCGTCGCGTTTGACGTAAAGGCCGCTATTCTGCTACAATCGCTCAGTAGTAATATGTTTTGGAACAATGCGGAAGCAAACTGGTTACGCTATGAGTGAAACAATGCCTGAAACCCTTGATAGGCGCACCGACGAGTTTGGTATCGAGGCGGTGCGTGAATTGCTCGAACTGATCGAGCAAACCGACATTACCGAGCTATTGATCGAGCGTGGATCGTCTAAATTGCATGTCAAGCGGGGGAATACAACATCACCGCCCCATCCTTCGGCTGCCCTATCAACCGTTCCGCTGGCGTTGAGTATACCACCAATGCCGGGCATGGCTATGCCTCAGGCGGCTCACCCTCCGGTCGGGCATACCCCGCCGCCAGTTACCACTGCACCACCCTACGCAGCAGCGCATTCTGAAACGGCACCCGCAGAATCGGACATACCTGACGGTCATGTGGTAACATCGCCTATGGTAGGCACTTACTATGCTGCACCTTCGCCCAAAGATCCGCCGTTTGTCCATGAAGGTGATGAGGTGCATGCTGGTGATACTGTGGCGATTGTCGAGGCAATGAAGATGATGAACGAGATTGAGACAGAGGTAGGTGGACGAGTGGTGCGTATACTGGTAAAGAATGAACAACCTGTGGAATATGGTCAACCACTGATGGTTATCGCACCACTCTAATGCATTGCATCCCGATGTGGATGGCATCGATGGTAGCAAATGCATGTTTTTACTGTGACCGAGCTTACGGCTTATCTACAGGAAGTGCTTGATACCGATCTGGTGTTGAGTGATGTCTGGGTGCAAGGTGAGATCTCGAACTTTAGCCGTGCTACTTCGGGACACTGTTACTTTAGCGTGAAAGAGAACAACGCAGTGTTGAGCGCGGTGATGTGGCGTAACCAGGCTATGCACCTGGACTCCTTGCCCACCAATGGTGAGGCCGTGCTGGCGCATGGGCACGTGTCGTTCTATGCTCCCAGTGGCAAGTTGCAACTCTATGTTCATCAGCTCCAACCGGCTGGCATTGGGCAATTGCATGCGCGGTTTGAGGCCCTGAAAGCGCAACTGCAAGCGGAAGGATTGTTTGAACCGGCCCGTAAACGAGTGTTGCCAGACCTGCCGCACCGTATTGGTATTGTCACTTCCGAGCACGGGGCGGCGCTGCACGATATCCTGACCATTATCGGTCGGCGTTGCCCGCTCGTGGAGGTACTGATTGCACCGTGTCTGGTGCAGGGGGAGTCGGCACCTCAAAGTATAGTGACTGCTTTGCAGGCCGTTTATGCAGCCCCGGTCGATGTCATCATTGTTGCCCGTGGGGGCGGCTCGCTTGAGGATTTGTGGGCGTTTAACGAGGAAATAGTGGCACGAGCCATTTTTGCCAGTCCTGTACCGATTATAACCGGGGTAGGACACGAAACTGACACAACAATGGTGGATTATGTGGCAGATGTGCGTGCCCCTACCCCGTCCGCCGCAGCGGAACTGGTGGTGCCTGATCGGGTCGAGTTGCGCCAGAGGCTGACCAGCTTGCGGCAACAACTGGACATGGCCAGTGCAGGTATGCTGGTACATCACCGTCAGCAACTGGCAGATGGATTGGACAGATTGCAACAGCATAGCCCGCTACTCCGGTTACCCTCTGCCCGACAGCAGGTTGATGATCTCTTGCGACGGGCATTCGATCACATGACCCATACGATTACGGTGAGTCGCGCAGACCTGCGCAGGTTGCAGGCCCAGCTCGATATCCTGAGTCCCCGCGCAACCTTGGAACGGGGATACGCTGTTGTTACTCGGCTTACCGACGGCATGGTTGTCACCCGCGGTGATCAGGTGGCCGTCGGTGAGAATGTACGTATTCTGTTTCAAGCTGATCAGGTCATGGCAAAGATTTTGCAATACAAAACCTATGACACGTAAGCAGCACCCGCCTAAAGCCAATACCATGACAAAGCAACCACCTGTTGCAACCTATGAGACGCTTTATAGCCAGCTTCAGGATCTGGTAACACGTCTGGAGCAGGGTGAATTATCCCTTGAGGAGTCGTTGCAATTGTATGAAGAAGGGTTGCAACTGGCTGCCGCCTGTCAGCGTCTGCTTGATGATGCTGAACTACGAATCGAAAGACTCCAGATAAGCGGACTAGCGCCAGACGAATAGAAAAGATCAGGCTATGCCTCCTACCCAGACTGAGACTGTGCATCGTTATCCACGCCTGATAACGTGGTCGATTGAACTACTCTCGGCATTGGTAGTACTACTGAGTTTCGGATACTTCGGTGCTGTATTGCTCCGCTATTTGTGGGATATTTTTGGTCTGGACGAGACTCTGGTAGGAGTCGTACCCTTCCTCGCTGAGATTATTGATGCGGTCAATGTTGTGGCAGATCGTCCCCGTGAACAAACGGTGGCCGATCTGCTCCCGGCACTGTTGTGGGTGGCGCTCTCTTTATTTATCGTGTTGTTTCTGCGCAATGCGCTCCCCACGCTACGAACCAGTTCTCGTGGAATGCTCGTGGAGTTTGCTGGTAGCTGGATTCCTCTGCACTGGGGCGAACTCCGGACGGTGAAGGTGACAAGCGATCTGTCCAGTGAGCGGTTCGTATTGCTGGTGGAACCGCTGCCTAAACATCTGACGGGATGGCATCGCCTCTACAGTCTGCTTTATGATCTGCGCGCCAGTCAGGGATTTCTGGTGACTTCGAGCATCAGTGATTTCGAGAAACTGGTGCAAACCATCCTGGTAGAATCCCAAAACGCAGCACAGGTACAGGAACATGCCCAGACAGTGCAACTTGATGAAACGGCGCAATCGCCGCTGTTTCGCCTGTTGTTAAGCCCGGCATCGTTTTTTAGCCAGCGTACCGCAGATGAAGCCAGCGCAGCAGCAGCGGAAGCGACGCGGTCAATGACTGGCGATAGTACTCCCTCCGTGCGCGGAACCTACCCAACTCGTATCCGCGCCTTTTTTACCTGGAGTGCTATTCTCCTGATCGTCTTGATCATCTGGCGCTATCTGCTCTACTGGGCCCAGTTTCTGGTGTTGATATTGCCTGATCTGCGCCCGGTTGCCTTTTTCAACCGTGTGTTGCCGCCAGCAGCCTATGTTGATTTAGCGACCTATTTTACCACCAGAGCCGTGCCATGGCCGGGCGTAGCGGCGTTGCCCAACCTGCCCTCACCCATGTGGTTGCTGGTTGCGGCACATTTGATGCTGGTGCTGATGCTGGGAGTGCTAGCCGTAGTGCGTAATCTTCTGCCAGCGCTGGAGGCTCGGCCTGAGGGCCTGGCCGTCCAGGTGCAAAACGGCTTGATTCCCAATCCACGCTGGAAGGTAATCAACTGGCCTGACATAACGGCGGTTAAGGCGACCGAGCTTTCGGAGAAGAGCCAGATTCTGCTCATCCAGTCACAAGAAAGCCCATTACCATTGAGTTATCGTATCAATAGTCTGCTATATGATGGTAGTCTGGCACATGGTATCCTGGTCACGTCAGCGATGAGCAATTTCGAGTTTGTAATGCAGCAGGTACTGCTGCCCATCGCACAACTCCAGGCTCAACGCGAACAAGAGGCCGAGATACGGGGTATTGATCCACCAGAGCCGATCTTGCAACAAGAATCGCAGTCGTGGTTGCTCCGATTGACCTTCAAACCACGTCTCGCCATCCGTGCCCTGATTGAGCAGGCACGTGAGGAGATGCTGCCGACCGAGTTGCAATCAGCGCTGGTCTGGCGTGTTGCTCCGCCGATGATCTGGGTCGCACTTCTGCCAGCATTCTTGTTTCTGGCACATGGCCTGTTTGTGCGGGGCGTATTTCCCAATGTGGCGCTCGGAGTGGGCACGGGGCTACTCTGGTTGATCGGGTTGTTGGAATGGCCGTTGGTCTGCCTGGTGTTAATTTTGCTTGATGAATCGACTGGTGGTGGCGAAGAGGGGTATCGTGGGTTCTATCTATATCCTGTGGTACAACTATCACGGGTATTGCTCTTACTCTGCGCTCTGACGCTGATCATCCTGGGCTGGCCGGCGTTTGCTATCGTAAGCTGGGTCGGCGCGATTATATTATCGGGGTTCCTCAACGCCAGTCTGTGGAATCAACTGTATGACTGGAAGGGCAGCCAGATGATCCTGGGGGGCCTGGCACCGGTTCTCTGGCAACTTCTGTTATTGCTGGTCTATGTGCTGGCGCAACGGTAGTAGATACTGGCGGGAGGCTACCGCCGCTGCACAGATGCCGCATTGTGCCAGCATAAACTGTTCCATCCACTGGATGGTCTGCGCTTATTGCCAGGAAAGTAATCACAGAACCAGGTCTTTCCGATTCTATAGAAGTCACATCATCAACAAGTGGAAGTTCAGGATCAGGCGTATCGGTCATCGGTAGATCATCGATCGTGGTTACGTCTAATAACACTCCACATCGGGGCGAGTCTTGTGATGCCGTCGCTATGTGTCCGTCTAATGACCATATTACCTGTTCGGTAGCACGGAAGGAGAGTGTAAAGGCAAAGGGGCCATCAGGATAGAAGCCAGTCCGCCCTGGACGATCCTCAATGACCTTTGGTAAGATAAATTCCTCTGGTTGTAGACCATCATACCGTCCAGGTGAGATTATATTTTTGGGGCCAGTTGGGATAACAACGGGAGCATCACTCAGGTTTTCATAGCCAAAGAACGCGATCAACCAGTCATCCGTGCTGACTGCCACGCATTCCAGAATGGGCCGTACCGCACCGGAGATGTTTGTTTCAAATGGTGTCGGTGTGCTGGTATGACCGGGTGTAGCGGTGTCACCTGGGGTCGGCGTCGTGGTGTCACCTGGCGTCGGGGTCGCGGTGTCACCTGGCGTCGGCGTCGCGGTGTCACCTGGCGTCGGCGTCGCGGTGTCACCTGGCGTCGGCGTCGCGGTGTCACCTGGCGTCGGGGTCGCGGTGTCACCTGGCGTCGGCGTCGCGGTGTCACCTGGCGTCGGCGTCGTGGTATCGCTCGGTGTTGCGGTCGTGGTGTCACTCGGTGTTGCGGTCGTGGTGTCACCTGGCGTCGGCGTCGCGGTATCGCTCGGTGTTGCGGTCGGCGTCGCGGTATCGCTCGGTGTTGCGGTCGGCGT
>Ga0308414_1000044_pt1 | contig 69715 bp, 54 predicted proteins | sample HotsprSampleOS50_FD_205667 | JGI IMG/M metagenome (GOLD analysis project Ga0308414, IMG submission 205667) | Hot spring phototrophic mat microbial communities from Octopus Spring, Yellowstone National Park, Wyoming, United States - 20090730_OS50 ... | reverse complement strand
CTATCTCCTCTTTCCTAATATCGACGCCATATACACTGGCATGCAGTTTCTCTCTCAAGGTCTCTAGTGAATAATGAACAATAGATATGCTCTGATTATGAGTAAAGGAATACGATCATGGAATTTTATGTACGCACACGGGGTGATGATCTCGATCAGGGATACCGATGGGTGAAAGTACTGGCAGATGGTCGGCAGGAACCGCACGATCCGCCAATAGCGAGCGATCCCGAGGCAAGTAAGTTAATCTATGGCGAGGATTTTTCGGTACTGCTGGTACGTTCCGGCGAAGAGTTGACATTACAAGTGACCGGGTTACCCATTAGGGAAAACAGTCAACGCAAGCGCCAGAACGTGCAAAACATTCTGGCATGTGTAGGGACAACGGCCGATGAACGCATCTTACGAGGCATTGCTATTGCGGCGTTGCGTGAGGATAATTTGTTGGCAAATGTGGTTGATCAACACGTGTTGATTGATCCTGAGTCACCCGTTGGCTTTCGTATCAGTCAGCAGTTGCCGGAGTGCTTAATGTCGATGCGGGCATCGGGGGTTCAGAGTGGTTCCGATGGCGAAGAGCGTATCGGTACCGACATTGATACCTACCGCAAAATACTGGTTGAAGAACTGGATACGTTTGCGTTGCCTGAAAAACGCACCGGCACGCTGGTGGTTGTTACCCGGCATCGCTCACACGACGTACTCCAGCGTGCGAAGGTCTGGCGCGGCGTGTCTGACATCGTCGCGGAGTCAGTGCCCCCACGAGAGCCTCGCCCTCCCATCTCGGCGTCTTCGGCTGCTCACCAGCAGTCTTCTGGCAATGCGGTGTGGATCGTGGCCGGCGTGGTGGCAGTTGTTCTCACCATTATGGGCGTAATGTTGATCGCGCTGTGAGGCCTGACAAAGAGGAGGAGAGATGGTGGATCGCACACCGGGTAAACTAGGGGTGATTACCAGCGGTTCGCTGGTCGAGGGTTTGACAGCTCGCCTGGAGGCATGCGCAAGTGTTGAGGATATGCGTGTTGGGAAGTTTGTGGTTATTCAGGGCGAAAAACATGAGTTCTTCTCGATGATCACCGATGTTGTGCTGGAGGCCACCAACCAGAAAGTACTGATCGATCCCCCCGATGGTGACGCTTTTATTCACGAAGTACTGGCGGGAACATCAACCTATGGCGCGCTGTCATTGATGCCCCGCCTGATGCTGCCTTCCGATCTGGAACAACATTTGCTGCCAGTGAAGACCATCCCGCGACACTTCTCAGCGGTGTATGAGGCGACAGAACAGGATTTTACCCGCGTCTTTGGCACCGAGGGGAGCGCGCAGTTTGAGATTGGCCGTCCCCTGGATATGGATGTGCCGGTCTGTATCAATCTCGAGCGACTGGTTGAACGCAGCAACGGTATTTTTGGCAAGAGTGGCACCGGTAAGAGTTTTCTGACCCGTCTGTTGTTATGCGGTGTGATCTATGGCAAAGTTGCTAGTAATCTGATCTTTGATATGCATAGCGAATATGGATGGGACGCCAACACCGAAGATGGTGGTTTTGTGAAAGGCTTGCGCCAGCTTTTTGGCAGTGAGGTTTTGATATACTCGCTCGATCCCGAAACGTCACGCCGCCGCAAGGTCAATATTGATGGTGAAGTGCTGATCGGTCTGGATCACATTGATGTCGAAGATATTATTCCGCTGGAGAACGAGTTGAACTTAAGCAGCACGGCCACCGAGTCGTCCTATCTGCTGGCCGAGCGGTTCAAGCAGCAGTGGTTGCGACAACTGATTGCTATGGATAGCGAGGCCTTAAAAGAGTTTGCCGAGAGTACTGGTGCCCATGTCGGGGCAATGAGTGCCCTCAAACGGAAACTCAGCCAGATTCCGCGCCTGGGATTTATCCGCGACCAGGCTGATTTCTCCGTGGTGGATCGCATGATCGATGCGCTGGCGAACGGACGGCATGTCGTCCTGGAGTTTGGGCGTCATGATAGTGGCCTGGCCTACATGCTCGTTGCGAATATCATCACCCGCCGTATTCGCCGCCGCTGGGTGGAACAGACCGAGCTTTTTTTGAGTACCAAGAATCCGGCGGATAAACCCCGTCAGTTAATGATTACGATTGAAGAGGCGCACAAGTTTCTCAATCCCACGACGGCTCGCCAGACGATCTTCGGCACGATTGCGCGCGAATTGCGGAAATATAGCGTCACCCTGCTCGTGGTTGATCAACGCCCGTCCTCGATCGATAGTGAAGTCATGAGTCAGCTTGGTACGCGCATCACGGCATTATTGAACGACGATAAAGATATTGACGCAGTGTTTACCGGTGTCAGCGGCAGCGGTGGCCTGAAGGCCGTTCTTGCCAGTCTGGATTCCAAACAACAGGCACTGGTGCTGGGGCATGCGGTTCCGATGCCGGTAGTGGTGCGTACCCGGCCCTACGATAGCGACTTTTACAAAGCGGTGGGCCGCGCAAATCAGCGTTCCCCGGATGGATATCGTAAGGCCATCGCCGAGATGGATGAACTTTTCCCGGAGTAGGGGCGTGGCAGTCTACCGTTGCTGCGCCCCTCCTGGAGGCCTCTGGTCTGAACAGACCGCTCTCCAGGCGGAAGGCAGGCCTCTGCTGTCCCGGTGCATATCACTGTAGCCGGGCAAGGGTCAGCGTGCCCATCAGCATCAACATGGCAGCCAGGCCAAAACTCAGTGCTGGTGAACCGATCGTCCACACCACACCGACGGTCGCGCTGGAAACGAACCGGGCTATACCATTGATCGCGCCAAGGGTACCATAGCTCATCGTCAGGATGTCCGGTGACACGATTGCGGCCGTTACGGTCGGCTCCAGTGCTTCCTGCACAGCGACATACAGCCCGGCCAGAAAGAATATAGCGCTCAACAGGAGCAGGCTATCAACCCGAAACCAGAACACTAGTGCAGTGAGCGTAGCCGTCAACGTACCGAGGATATACCCTGCCCTCAGCGTTGACATGTGACCAATCCGATCGGCCATCACACCGATCGGGTAAGAAGCAGCAACCTGTACGATGTTGCGCCCGACATACAGAAGACCAGCGACCTGGGCAGCGGGTACAATGCCCAGCGACTCCGTGAGTAATGTCGTTGCTGCCAGGATCAGCAAGCTGTGAGAAAAATCACCAACTCCGAAGATTCCAACCGCGCTCAGGTAGTGCTTGAACCGAGGGGATACCTCGCGTAGCGAGCTGAACAATCGGAGCGCCGGATTCGCTGTGTGCTGGGGATCCTGGACGAGCGTCAGGAAGGACAGCACCGCCAGCACGCCAGGAATGACCGAGAGCCACAAGACGAAGCGGAATGGAGCAGCAGCATCCGCCCACGGCCATGTCTGAATCCATTCCATCAGCGCAACACCCAGCAACGGGCCGGCCACGGCCCCGATCGTATCCGTTGCCCGATGGAATCCAAACGCCCGTCCACGAGTTTCCGGGCTAACTGCCTGGATCACGATAGCATCACGCAACGGGCCACGTAAGCCTTTGCCAAACCATGAAACAACCCGACCGAGGAGCAATAATGGCCAGCCGACAGCGAGCGCAATCAACACCTGACCTGATGGCGTCAGGGCATAGCCGATCAGTACCAGCAACTTGCGCCGTCCGATTCTATCGGCAATATAGCCAGCCCCCAGTCTGGTGAAGCTTGCGACCGCATCGGCAATGCCCTCGATAATCCCCAGGGCTGCCGCCGGAATGCCAAGAACCACAAGCAAGCCCGGCAGAAGAACCGTGGTGGTCTCGTAGCACAAATCACCAAGCGCACTGGTTATGCCTGCACCAACAACCGTGCGGTTCAGCCAGTATGGAGCGTGCGTATGGTGCGTATCAGAGTCAATGGTCATACCTGCGAGCCGTTCGTGATGCAGGAATGTAAGGTAGGCAACGCCAGATCAGCGCACGTCTCGCGCCGAATGTCAGCGCACCGTCTGATCTCCTCATGCCCCCTTGTCTGCGTCCCTCGGTGCACTTGCTGCGGTCAACATATTGCGTGGTCATCCTACAATCGGAAGAAATCAATCACGCGATCGCGCTCTTCTTCGCTGGGCATCAGTTCAATGAACGTAATGCGATGCCAGGGGAAAATAACGGCCTGAACCCCACCAGTAAGATAGGGCACATCCTTTCCATCGCGCTTGCGTACATTGGTGACCTTGATAAAGGCATCGGTTGGTTGCGGCTCTTCATCAATATCCGCCAGTACCGGATCTTCACCCATAATATGCAGAACGACCGTCTTTGCCATACCCCACCTCCCTAGTGAAATTCAATGCGCAGAATCAACGTCCCAAATGTAAGTTCATCGCCATCGTGGAGCGGAAAGGCAACGTGAGGATCAATCCGGGTCGCATTGATAAATGTACCATTGGCACTATTCAGATCTTGCAACACACAGGCACCCTGCTGAAAAGAAATGATGGCATGTCGTCGTGATACACCCGCATCATAGCCACCATCCAGCCCCAGATCAACGTCAGGAAAAATGCCACGCGCATTATCCTTCCGCCCGATCAAGATATCCTCACCAGTATCCAGGGTCATCCGTCGTCCACTGTTCAGCACGACAAGCATAATCGAGCGTCCCACTCTGGCCTGTACAAGGGGTGCAGCCACCACCCGGGGCTGTTCCGGTTGACGTTGACGCAACGCCGCCGTCGTCTCTTTCGCGGATGGACGTGTCAGGAAACTGGCACCACATTCCGAGCAGAAAATGGCACCATCCAGCTGGCTAGCATGGCAGTTTGGACAGGTTTGCATCAATGCCTCACAACGAGCAAGTGCAGCAGTTCATACCTTGCGCTCTTTGCGCATACCACTCTTGCCCATCAGACCGCGTGTCCCATACTTGATCCGTTTGCGCCCCTCGTCCGACGTATGACCCGATCGCAGCAACCGGGTCGCCTCATCCTGTACCGTACGGGCCAGATCGACCTCACCCGCTTCAAACAGGCGGGTACCGGCCATTTGCAGCCGGCGCGTCGCCTCTTCAATCCGCCCCGCCTCCACATCCTGCCAGGCGCTCGCTTGCAAGCGATACGCCACCAGGCGCTCCAACCAGTATTTGACCGTACCATCAACCTCATACGTCGCCTTCGCCTCTGGCACTACAGCCACTCGCAACACCACCTCACTGACCTGGTTCTGCACATTGACACCAGGCAAATCATAGCGCAACGTCAAGCGGAGCAACGGATGTTCGCCGACATCCATCGGCGGCACCACGAGTTCCAACAGAAAGGCCTGCGGATCGCTGTTGGGCCAGTCACCCAGCTTCCCGTTCCAACAGAACTCCCGATCCTCGGTCATCGGTACCGTCGCCATATAGGGGCGTACCCGATCCACCGACCGCACCAGACCACCAGGACGCATCTCGGCGGTAAGCTGCACATTCTGGGCAAAAATCGAATGCAAGCGCTGCACCTCTTCGGTAAAAACCTGGGTGATTTCCTGAACAGACGTGATATAGTGTGCCCGGCTATTCTCACGGGCGGCCATCGTCTCCAGCAAATCTTCATTCCACTCGGTGCCGATGCCCAGCGCCGTTAACCCAATATCGCGGCTCTGCAAGCGGCGGGCAATTTCAACACAGCGCCCCTCATCGCCATAGGTGCGCCCATCGGTGAGCAATAGCAAGCGGCTGATGCTGCGGCGGAGGGTCGTACGCTGTAATTCATGGAGTGCCAGCGCCATACCGGTTGCCATCTCGGTACCCCCAATTGCTTGTATGCCGCCGATCACATGCTTGATGTCGGCCTTATTGCGCACACGCTGGGCCGGCACGACCACTTCCGCCCGATCATTAAATGTAATCAATGCAAAATGATCATCTGGCCCTAACTGATCAATAATGCGCCCGATCGCCTCTTTGACCTGCATTAATCGTTCGCCGCGCATAGAGGAGCTACGGTCAAGAACCAGACACAGATTCAGCGGCAACGTGGGAAGCACCGCTGGCAATCCATAGGGCGTCACATCGATCAGTACATACAACAATTGTTGTTCAGTGCTTGCTAGCAGAGTCTCACGGCTCAGTGTCCAGTGAAGTTGTATGCCAGGACTCATCCAGATGGCCTTTCTGCAATCGGTAGGGTGACCACGACCGCCGAAATATTGTCTTCTCCACCGGCGAGATTCGCCAGGGCGATCAGTTCTGCGCATGCATCGTGTGGCCAGCGATGCTCCTCCAGTACCTGCTGGAGTTGATCCTCGGACAGCATACCCCACAATCCATCACTACACAACAACAGATGCGTGCTATCTTCCAGGGGCTGATAGATAAAGTCTACCTGTACCTGCGGTTGCTGCCCAATGGTGCGATACAACTGGCTGCGCAACGGGTGATGACGAGCAGTAGACGGGTCGAGTTGCCCTAGCTGGATCAAGCGCCCTACTGCCGAGTGATCATCGGTAAGGCACCGCAAGCCTCCTGCCTCCAGAATGTAGGCCCGCGAGTCGCCTACATGGGCGATATACAGCGCATGGCCCAACAACAACGCGGCCGTACAGGTCGTTCCCATATCTGAGTTGACCATCTGCGCATGATCCCAGATAGCCCGATTAGCCTCCTGGACTGCGGCAATCATTAAGGGTTGGAGCGCCTCGCTCATCGCATTGTCCAGTGCGGGAAGCATCAGTTGCGAGATAACTTCATACACCACGGTGCGTATGGCCAGACGACTGGCAATTTCACCACGATCATGCCCGCCCATCCCATCAGCAACAACAAACAGACCCATCGGTACATCCATATCTTCACGGGGGAGGGTGGTCAACAAGGCGAAGACACTGTCTTGATTCTCCTGGCGCATACGCCCAACATCACGCAGAGCCGTGGCAGCTAATCCTTGCACCGAACGCTGGTGGATCAGGGTGGGCATGCGCTCAGCGCCGAGGATGTGTGTATCTCTGACGTAGGATGTCAGGTCTTGATCATCACAACGATCATAACGATCATGCAGATCCTGGTCGTCAACAGCGATGTCTTCCACGCCGAGCGGCCGGTGTGTTGATTGCAAGGCTAACACACTCAACGGCTCAGTCGGCGCGTCCGAGGCAACTGGCATCGGTACGGTATCAACCGCCGGTGCGATGCCTGAGAGCTGGTCTGATGTTGACAATATCCGATCAGGAGTGAGCGATTCGCCCGTCTGTGGCACATTCGCAATTGGAGCAGAATCTTCCCACCAGGGCCGCTGGTCTGATAGGTCGGCGTTGATAGCCAATGACGGAGCATCACCAGTGAGCGAGTGATCGCCCCCGGATGCCAGCGCTGTCTCATCTATCTCCTCTGTCTCGTCTGTATCCACGGTCAACACGTCTGCATCAGCATCCGGTTCAAGATTGTCTCCATGATCGTCCAGCGTCTGCTGGGGGGTGTCTGACAACGCGGGCGGTGCGGGTGGTTCACCATCGACGATTTCGTCAGCTGTCATACACTGCTCCATTTGCGGTAGTTAGCGCACGATTACTATTCTACGGCCCACACTGCAATCATTTCATTATGAGACACAAACTGCCTGCCCTCTGGTTGCACCAGATTGAAGCGGCAGGCACGTTATAGTGAACAAGGTCACAGGCGATCGGCGCGCCGTGCAGCTTATGACCCGATCTTGACCGGCCATTCAGGCCTTGAGCGCGTAAATAGAATGATCCAGCGAGCCGACATAGACCATACCATTGGCAACTGCTGGTGAAGAGACCACAGCTGCCTCCGTCTGATATTTCCAGATCAGTGCGCCCGTGCTAACATCAAGACAGTAAACACATCCATCTACGGCACCAAAATAGAGTCGCCCGTTTTCATGACAGGGAGAGGAAGTGATCTGGCTGCCTGTCTCAAATTTCCAGGCCATACGCCCATGTTTCTTCTCCAGCGCATACATGTTGCCATCGGCGCTACCGACAAATACCCGGGTGCCAACAACACAGGGCCGGGCGTTCACATAATGACCGGTGCGATAGCGCCACACTGGCCACCCGCCCTCACTATCTAGGGCATACAGATGGTTATCCATTGAACCAACCAGTACCATCCCCTCACTAAACACCGGGGAAGATATGACCGGTTGCTGCGTGCGTTGTTTCCACTTGATATTGCCATTGCGAACATCGAGGCAGTAGACGTACCCATCATTGCCGCCAATATAGATTGCATCTTCGTGAATATAGGCCGAAGAGCGAATCGGCATCCAGGTACGGTATTTCCAGATGATCGTACCACGCATACCGTCCAGCGCATACACATGTTGATCATCCGAACCAATCACCACGATGCGATCATACATCCGTGGTGATGAGCGAACCGGCCGCGTCGTACGAAACGTCCAGACCAGGTTGCCTCGCCGCTTGTCCAGGGAATACACAGCACCATCTTCAGATCCGAATATAACATTACTTTCCCAGATAGTAGGCGAGGAACTGATGCCCCCCTCGGTGGCATACTTCCAACGGAACTCACCGCGGGTGCTGTCGAGTGCATACAGATTGGTGTCATAACAGCCCACAAACAGCATGCCACTGTTAATACAGGGCGAGGAGCGTACTTCATCTTCACAGGCAAACCGCCAGAGCAGTTCCGTCGTTGCGACCGGGCTGCTCAAGGACACAGCAGCACTGGATCGCGTCGCGGGTAGCGGATCTGCGCCCTCGCCAATCACGTTCTGGAGCGCCTGCCGCATTTCGTCAGCCGACGACCAGCGTGCCGTCAGTTCATACTCCAACGCACGCATCACCACGGCCTCCATTTCGGGTGAGATCGCCGGATTAACCTGGCGTAGGGGGCGCTCATGAAACGTGAAGGGTGTCTCGAGGCGCGGATCATTGCCGGAGAGCAGGTGGTGCAGCGTGGCACCAAGGGCATACAGGTCGCTCTGAGGTTCAACCACTCCGCGATACTGCTCGGGCGGCGAATAGCCTTCGGTGCCAATCATCGTACCTTTGCGATCCGTACGGCTAAGATTGCGCGCAATCCCGAAGTCAATCAGAATAACCCGATTGTCAGCTGAGATCATGATGTTGGATGGCTTCATGTCTCGGAAAATAATCGCATGGGGCTGATGATGATGCAAATAGTGGAGCACATCACAGATCTGGATAGCCCACCGGCACACCTGCGTTTCATCCAGCGGCTTTCCGGCTTCTTCTAGAATTGTTTCGAGGTCTTTGCCAACGACGAGCTCCATCACCAGATAGACACGTCCGTTCTCCTCAAAGAAATCAAAGACACGGGGAATAGCCGGATGCTGCAAGGTTGCCAGCAGACCGGCTTCACGCTCGAAGTTCTTGAGATTGAGCATCCGTGTCTGCGAGTCGGGGGCGCTCTGGTACATCTCCTTGATAGCGCACGCACGCATCACATCTTTAAAGCGCATATCCTGGCCGAGATAGACCATACTCATCCCACCAACACCGAGTGGCCCTTTGATGCGATACCGCCCCTGCAGCATGGTGTCAGTGGGTAACACCTGCATATGCCCAATCCCGCGTTTCGTGCCAGGGGCTGCCGTGCCCAGGTTCCCCTGCTTTATCCCTGGAGGTGCCGGTTCGCCGCTATCGGCACGCTGCACATCTGCCGGATCGGGCGTGTTATCCGCGGTGGATGAAGGCATATGCGGATCCTTGCTCTTGCCAGGCTTTTTAATCAACGCCATGCTTTCCCTCATTCTCTCAACGTACGGCAACGCTGCGTGCTCTCTGTGTCATCCTCGACGTAGCACCATGTTCGTCTGGCGAATGTCCGCGGTGAGCGACTGCCCATGCTATGCTTTATTATATGGATAATATCAGAGCAAGGCAACCTGGATTGGGTCTTTTCTGGATCTTCTTTGCCCTTCAGTCAGATATTCATCACCATACCCGGTAAACCCGACCTCGGTACAACCAACCCGACGCCGGATCGCACCACGACATGGATGGCACGCAGATACCGTTTCCGTCTGGTTGGGATCACTGTCCTCCCGGTCAGTAAGCCGGATCATAACGCAGCCATTGCGTGGTCATGGGCACCGGAAAGAGCAGTGCCAACCAGGACGATCATACCGGTACGGGGTGGCAGGCCAAAACTGCCATGTTCATGTCGAGCCACCGCGGTGCCCTCCCCATAGACTATCTGCAAATCTAATGCGGTGCCAGAAGCTGGTGCCACCGACCCGAGCGGCACCACAATACTACGGAACGACTGAGCACTGTTGACCAGAATGATCAGCACCTGCTCATCTTGCCGCCGGGCAAACACATACACACCATCAGTCGCATACAGCCGATGAAAGCTGCCGGTGCGCAGGGCCGGGTAGGTGTGCCGGAGCGCGATCAAGCGGGTATGATAGGCATGCGTCTCGTGATTCCAGGTATCGGGCCGATCCCAGGGAAAGGTACGACGGCAATCGGGATCCTGGGCACCGGGCAGACCGATTTCGTCGCCATAATAAATCGCGGGGGCACCCGGGAAGGCCAGCAACAACAATGTCGCCAGTTGTACACTGGCCGCATCGCCGTTGGCAATACTGATCAGGCGGGCGGTATCGTGACTGTCGAGCAGATTGAACTGGGTCAACTGGATTTCCCACGGATAGAGCTGCAACAGCCAGTCTATGGTATCAGCATATTCCTCGGCACTCAAGGCCGGTCGCGGCGCATAGCTGCGACCGGCGACCAGATCGGGCACGACTCGCTCGCCAGCGGTGAAGGCGATCGTCGCGGCGGCAAAGAGGTAGTTCATCACGCCATCAAACTGATCGCCCTGCAGCCAAGGACGCGCATCACCCCAGATCTCGCCGACGATGTATGCCTCAGGATTGATGGACTTGACCCGCCAGCGAAACTCCTGCCAGAAACCTGGGCTCGTAATCTCAAAGGGAACATCAAGCCGCCAGCCATCAATTCCTACGCGCAACCAGTGTTCGGCCACGCGCATCAGATATTCGCGCACCTGATGGTGGTCGGTGTTCAAGCAGGGGAGGGCCCGATTACCCGCCCAGGCGAGATAATGGGCCGGTTTGCTGCCATCATAGGGGCTTAACGGCCAACCCTCAATGATAAACCAGTCTAACCAGGGCGAATAGGGACCATTCTCAAGAATGTCGTTGAAATAAAAAAAACCACGACTGGTGTGGTTAAAAACCCCATCGAGAACGATCTTGATATTGCGGCGGTGAGCAGCATCAAGCAAGGCATACAGGGCGCGATTACCACCCAACAGCGGGTCAACTTGATAGTAGTCATGGGTGTGATAGCGATGATTCGCAGCGGATTGAAAGATCGGAGTAAAATAGATCGCGGTAATACCCAGATGTTCCAGATAATCAAGACGCTCGATTACCCCGAAGAGATCACCACCCTTATAGCCCATGAGTGTGGGCGGCGTATCCCAGGGTTCCAAATTGCCCGGCTTCTCAATTTGCGCGCTGCGCGCAAACCGATCTGGAAAAATCTGATAAAACACGGCGTGTTTTACCCATTCAGGTGTATGCATAGCAATCATTCCTCATTTCTCTGCATGCGCTCAATCATCGACACGAGCGGTGAGCAGAATGGAGCATACCAAAAAGGGGCACTGGTGGGTCAGTGCCCCCTGAACAACCCTCTGGTTTTTATGGATGCCAGCAATGATTTCCTGGTATGCTGGCCGGGAAGGGCACGACCAGGCACTTCGAGCCTACCCGAATAACTGAACCCGGATACAATCATGGCTTCGCAAAGCCATAATACGATAAGCTGCCGGTTATTCGGATAGGCTCTTAGTCTGAGCGGCGGCGTGGACGTGGACGATCCCGATCACTGCGCACATCGGGGCGATCCCCGCGCGTACCGCCGCGATCACCGCCCCCACTCCGGGGAGCCGCTCCGGCTGCTTTGCGCTCATCGGCCGTTTCACCAGTTAAGACGGCACGCCGACTCAGGCTAATCTTGTTGTTGACCGGATCAACATCAATGACCATCACATTGATTTCATCACCGATTTGCACCACCTCTTCCACCGTTGCCACCCGCTCGTCAGAGAGTTCGCTGACGTGAACCATGCCATCCTTGCCGGGCAAGATATTCACAAACGCACCATAGGGCATAATACGCACCACTTTGCCCAGAAACACATCACCCACTTTCGCCTCGCGTGTCAAGCCCTCGACCATCATAATTGCTTTCTGAGCTGCATTACTGTCAGCAGTGGCAATAAAGACGCGGCCATCGTCCTCGACATCAACGGTAGCCCCGGTTTGCTCAATAATGCCACGGATAGTCTTACCGCCTGGCCCGATCAACGCCCCGATCTTCTCAACCGGTATTTGCAGCGTTACAATACGTGGAGCATAGGGCGACAGTTCTGGGCGCGGGGCACTGAGGACTGCGTTCATCTTGTCCAGAATAAACAGCCGGCCCTCATAGGCCTGGGCAAACGCCTCGCGCATAATGTCGTAGGTAATACCCGTGGTTTTAATGTCCATCTGGAGCGCCGTGACGCCAGCACTGGTACCAGCGACTTTGAAGTCCATATCTCCCAGGGCATCCTCCAGCCCCTGAATATCGGTCAACACGCGCCACTCTCCATTCGGCCCTGTCACCAGGCCCATAGCGACCCCGGCCACCGGGCGCTTGATCGGTACCCCGGCGTCCATCAGGCTTAAACTGCTCCCGCAGACGCTGGCCATAGAACTGCTGCCATTCGAACTAAGAACCTCACTCACCAGTCGCATCGTATAGGGAAACTCGTTCTCTTCGGGCAGCACCGCATACAGTGCCCGTTCGGCCAACACACCATGCCCAATATCGCGGCGACGCGGCCCGGCGAGGCGCTTCACCTCACCGGTGCTAAATGGCGGAAAGTTATAATGATGAATATAGCGTTTGGTGGTTTCGACGCCCAGATCGTCCAGACGCTGTTCTTCACTCGGTGCCCCCAGCGTGGTAATCGTCAGCACCTGCGTCTGTCCTCGTGTAAACAGGCCCGTGCCATGAACACGAGGCAAAATACCTACCTGGACATCAATGGGGCGTACATCTTTCAGCCCTCGTCCATCAACACGGATGCCCCGTTCGAGAATAGCCGAGCGCACGGCTTCTTTGAAGACCTGCTCAAAGGCCCGCTCCACATCGGAGCGACGTGCTGCAACCTCCTCCTCCGGTTCATCGGCGGTAAAGTGGGCCAGGACATCAGCCTTTAACGCCTGGGTTGCCTCCTCACGGGCCATTTTGTCCGGATGATTCATCGCCTCGGTTAAACGCGTGCCCATATACTCAGCAACGGCCTCTTCCAGCGAGGTATCCACCTCTGGTGGGACAAATTCTTGTTTCGGACGACCACACAACGCGACCAGTTGCTCTTGCAGGTCAACAATATCTTTACAGACGGTATGGCCCTGAATGATCGCCTCAAGCATCTCGGCCTCGCTCAATTCATAGGCACTGGCTTCGACCATGAGGACAGCATCGCGTGTGCCGGCCACCGCCAGATCCAGCCGGCTGTGTTCCATATCGGCCATCGCCGGATTGATCACCAATTCACCGTTGATCTGGCCGACCTGCACTGCCCCGACCGGGCCAGCGAAGGGCACGCCACTGATCGCCAGTGCCGCCGACGCACCGATGGTTGCCAGTGGACTGGGATCATTGACCATATCAATCGCAAAGGTCGTGACGATCACTTGCACCTCGTGGCAAAACCCTTTGGGAAAGAGCGGACGGAGCGGGCGATCGGTCAGGCGTGAGATCAGCGTGGCTGTCGTTGTTGGTTTCCCCTCGCGCTTAAAGAAGTTCCCAGGAATTTTGCCAGCGGCATACATTTTTTCTTCATAGTCGACGGTCAACGGAAAAAAATCAATACTTTCCCGTGTTTCCCTGGCGATCACCACCGTCGCGAGCAGGACGGTATCGCCATAGCGCACCAGCACCGCCCCATCCGCTTGTTCGGCCAGACGACCGGTTTCGAGCGTCAGGGTACGACCGGCAATCTCAGCACTAACGGTATAGACTTTGCGTTCGGACATGCAAACCTCCACGTATTTTGTTAGATCCTGCTCTGGTCAGGGAGATGTTCGGCACTGGAGGCTAGCAACGACAGCAGGGTGTGATCAGCGCCCACACGGATCATTGCCACCCGCCAATCCCGAATCATCGTTGCCTGACATATCATACAAACGAAACAGCAACAAAGCACCAGGGAGAACCGGCTCCGCTGGTGCCTTGTTGCATACCATACCCAAGCATCACACGACACTTAACGACGTAGGCCAAGACGCTCAATTAACGTACGATAGCGCTCTTTATCCTTCTGGCTGAGATACGCCAGCAGCCGCCGCCGACGGCCAACCAGTTTTAACAAACCGCGGCGCGAATGATGATCGTGAATATGGGTCTTGAGATGTTCGATCAGCTGTTGAATACGTTCCGTCAACAAAGCCACCTGAACTTCAGGCGAGCCAGTATCCATCTCGTGAACCTTATAATCAGAGATGATGGTTGTCTTTTCTTCGTTATTTAACGCCACAGAGAAACTCCTCGATAATCGCGCTCAGGCTGGCGATGCCCGGCGTTCTGTTAGGAACATACGTTACGCGGTGGTATAGTCAGTTCGTCTTTACGCCAGCAACAGAGCGGTTCTTCTGGTTCAGTTCACCCCAAATTTTGCCAGGGGCGAATCTGGCGAGAACTACAGCGTTTCTTCTACCCCATTGCGTAAGTGTTGTTATTGAATATAACGGCTATTATAGCACATCTGCACAGCGTATGTGAAACGCGGTACCCCAAACTATTCTGATCGATGAGGATGACATTGCGCTCATTCCGATGTGTGGGCCAACCTGGACGCACATCGGCTGTGATACCGATGCGTAGAGGGTATCAACACTCTCCCTACTGCGGTTTTTTGCCATCCAGTAGCAATGGCGGCCCTACGGCCAGGGGCCGCCCGTATCATCCCTCGCCCTGCCACGGTTTTGTATTCATGCAGTAGTGGGGCAGTGATAGACAGCACACAGTTCCTGGCCAGGGAGTGAACCGGTACAGGGACAACAGGTTGCAGGCAGCACCATTATCCACACGTTATCCACAAAATCTCTTACAGATTGCACCATTTCTACAGACCTTATCCACGAATACCTGTGCTATAATTGAGGCAATCGGCGCGAAGCACGTTCTCCTATCGCATAGGCGGATTAAAATAAGGCTTTCTCATGCGGTTTTCAACACACTGGTTTGTACAATGGTATCGCATACATGCTGCAAATGTTCACCCAATGGTGCTCATCGCGAGCAATGTGTAAAGCGTTTTTCTGGTCAATACCCCTCTGATAGTCGCTATTCCCCACGGATCGCGCACGGATCGATCGCAAAATGGCAGACGATAGGGGCAACGATGTGCGGTGGTCTGGGGATGTAAATATGAAAATAGACGATTGCGCATGAAAGATTTTATTCACCTCCATGTTCATTCTGAGTACAGTCTGCTCGATGGCTATGCCTCGACAAAAGCGATCGCCGAACGTGCGGTGGAGCTGGGTATGGATAGCATCGCGCTCACCGATCACGGCGTGATGTATGGGGCGATGGAGTTTTATACTGCCGCCAGAAAGGCCGGCATCAAGCCGATCATTGGCGTTGAAGCCTATATGGCTCCGGGTGCCCACTACGAACGCTCGGCACATAATGGCAAAAGCTACTACCATGCGCTGCTACTGGCCAGGAATGCCACTGGCTATCGCAACCTGGTCAAGCTGACCACCCGTGCGCACCTGGATGGCTTCTACTACAAACCGCGCATCGACCACGACCTGCTGGCCCAATACAAAGAAGGGCTGATTGCAACCTCGACTTGCCTGGCTGGAGAGGTGCCCCAGGCATTGCTTCAGGGGCAGAAGGATCGGGCGCGTGAAATTGCAGCCTGGCACCGTGACCTGTTCGGCCCCGATCACTATTATCTCGAACTCCAATTGCACGAGGATGTGCCCCAACTGGAAGGGATTAACGACGAACTGGTGCGGATGGGGCAGGAACTGGGCATCCCACTGGTTGCGACCAACGACACGCATTTTGTGCGCCGTGAGGATATCGAAACCCATCGGCTTATTCTGGCGATGGGCTACAATATGACGCTGAACGAACTCTGCTCCAACAAGCGCAATATGATGGATGAGAGCTACCACATTATGAGTGGCGAGGAGATGTGGCAACGCTTCAAGCGTTATGGCACCGCTCCCCTGGAAAACTCACGCCGCATTGCAGATATGTGCAATCTGGAACTCGATTTTGGCCGGGTTGAACTCCCCGCTTTTGATATTCCTGCTGGGCACGATGCCGCATCATATCTGCGTCTGGTGTGCGAAGAAGGGTTGATGCGCCGCACACACGGTGCGCCATCCGATGAATATCGCCAGCGCCTGGACTATGAACTGGACGTGATTAACCAGACCGGCTTCCCCGATTACATGCTGATTGTATGGGATTATGTCAAGTTTGCCCGATCACGGGGCATTCCATGTCTGCCACGCGGTTCGGCAGGTGCGTCGCTAGTGCTGTATTGTCTGGGCATTACCGATGTTGATCCCCTCGAGAACAAACTGCTGTTTGAACGCTTTCTTAGCCCTGAACGGCTGGAAATGCCCGATATCGATGTAGACTTTGCCGACAGTCGGCGGCATGAGGTGCTGGAATATATTACCAACAAATATGGGCGCGAGAACACAGCGCAGATTATCACCTATGGCACGTTGGGGGCAAAGGCCGCGTTGCGTGATGTCGGGCGCGTGCTGGATGTGCCACTAACGGAGGTTGATCGGGTGGCGAAGCTGATCCCGCCCTTGCCGGTTGGCATTACGATCAAGCAAGCCCTGGAGCGTGTCCCGGAACTGCGTCAGATCTACGACAGCGATGCCCGCCTGCGCAAAGTCATTGAGCGGGCACAGCATATCGAAGGCCGGATTCGGAACGTTGGCACGCATGCCTGTGGGCTGGTGATCAGTCGCTCGCCCCTTGAGAACGTGGTGCCTCTGCAACGTACCACGAAAGATGAGAACGCGGTGATGGCGGCCTATGAAGGCGCAACCCTGGCCAATATTGGTCTGCTCAAGATGGACATTCTGGGGTTGACCAACCTCTCCATTGTTGCCAATGCACTGGACTATATCGCGCAGACAACAGGGAAGCGCATTGAGTTGTCTGATATTCCGCTGGATGATGCGGCAACCTTTGCCAGTTTGAGTCGCGGCGAGACCACCAATGTGTTCCAGTTTGAGTCGGCGGGTATGACCCGCTATATGAAGGAACTCAAGCCGACACGGGTGCAGGATCTGTATGCCATGGTCGCCCTGTACCGTCCTGGCCCGCTGGAGCAAATTCCGGTTTATATTCACAACAAGAATAATCCACACGATATTACCTACCTGCACCCGATTCTCAAGCCCATCCTGGAAGACACTTATGGCGTGATCGTCTATCAGGAACAGATTATGCAGTTGCTGCAAGCCATTGCTGGCTATACCCTCGGTCAAGCCTATATTGTACTCAAGGCGATTGGGAAAAAGAAGCGTGATCTGATGGCGCAGGAGGAGCCGCGCTTTAAGGAAGGCTGCCGCAAGAATGGCCTGACCCAGGAGCAAGCTGACCGGTTGTGGGATCTGATCCAGCCTTTCGCTGGATATTCCTTTAATCGTCCGCACTCCACCTTGTATGGGCTGTTGAGCTACCAGACGGCCTATCTCAAGGTCAACTATCCAACTGAGTATATGGCGGCGGTATTGTCGGCTGCGGCAGGCACAACCGAAGACGTTGCCAAGGGGGTCGCCGAGACGCTACGCCTGGGCGTGGCCGTGCTACCGGCAAATGTGAACCGGAGTCACCTCGGCTTTACCATTGAGGAATTGCCAGCAGCTACCAGGCAGGGCAACATTATCCATCAGCGCGGTATTCGCTTCGGCCTGTCAGCCATCAAAAATGTTGGCGTCGGCCCGGTGAGCGAGATTATCAAGGCCCGTGAGGCAGATGGCCCTTTCCACAGCCTGGAAGACTTTTGCGCCCGTGTTGACCGGCACGCGCTCAACAAGCGCGTGGTGGAAAGTCTGATCAAATCAGGCGCGATGGACGACCTGCCCGGCACCCGGCGCCAGAAACTGGCAATCCTGGATCAGGCGCTGGCAGCAGGAATCGATGTCCAGAAGGCGCACGAGGCCGGGCAGGTCAGCATGTTTGCGATGCTCGGCGGAGATACAACCGTGGCCAGTACGTCTGTCAGTGCCATTCCTATGCCGACCATCACCGAATCTGCCGCGGACAAGAAAGAAGAACTGTCCTGGGAGAAGGAGCTACTCGGTATGTATATTTCCGAGCATCCGGTTGTTCAGGCCTTGCGCGGTTTAAACCGGGGCGATACGCTGAGTCTCAACGCGATTACCGAGGAGCATGTCGGGCACACGTATACGTTTATTGGGATGCTGACCGGAGTGCGGCGCATTGCGACGAAGAAGGGCGATGCAATGCTGGTGGCCGAACTGGAAGATCTGGAGCGCAAGATCGAAATCGTGGTCTTTCCGCGCACGCTGGAGCAATATGGTGATCTGCTGCAGGAGGAGGCCGTGCTGCAAGTCACAGCGAAGGTTGATAACCGCCGTGATACGTTGCAACTGGTGGTGGAGCGTTGTGCGCCAATCGATACACGAACAACATTGGCAGCAGATGAGCAGGACGACGTGCAACCTGCACCCGGCACTGGTTCTAGCGCGGCTACGACCAGAGAAGCCCCCATACCACCAGCGCGAGTACGACGTAAAGGGCCGCACTATGCCGAGGATTCACCGTCGGCACCCCACCAGAAGCATATCAATGGAAAAGAGCAATCGCCGGCTGGTGTGCCTGACCGGCAATCTGCAATAGCCAGCCCATCAGGGGAACCGCCTGCCCCGCCAGAGCCTGTCGTTGCCCCACCACCCACGCCTGCGACTGATGCAATCCCTGTTGTCAAGGCGCGTACGCGGGTGAACCTGGACAACGGCGGTGCTGGTAAAAAAGACGATAGACTGGGAGGCAACGGGGATCATGCCCCCCCCCAACCGCCAGTACGCTCCCTCCATCTGCACCTGCCACGCAGCGAGGATTTTGATGCCGATGTACAACTGATGCAAGACACGGATAGCCTGTTGCGTACCAGCCAGGGCCACGATGAAGTACTCCTTCATGTGCCGAATAGTGTTGGGACAGTGGTCTTACGTCCACGCTATCGAGTGCAACTCTCAACCGTCTTGATTGCTCAACTCCGGGAAATTCTTGGTGAGCAGCGGGTTGAGGTGGTGTAAAGCAGCCCGTTCAGGTGTTCAAGTGCTCTAACTGCCTGGATGGGCAACCTATATCTGTTGACCACCTTTTGGCAACTCCCGCAGATAAAAACGATGAAACCGGGCCTGGACGCTGCCGGTACGCCCGCTACTCACAATCATGCCGACTTCGCCCTGAATGGGAACCGGGCCTTCAATGTCAGGCAAGGATGTATCGTTGATCGTAAGGCGAATAACATTCGAGCGCACTTCAACCCGGATATCATTGATCTGATTACGACCAGGGTTGATGGCCGGAACATCCATACGTGGAATGAGTGGCAATAACCCGCCTTCGCCATCGGAAAGGATCAGAGTCATACTGCCATCGGGAAAAATGAACAGGCTATAGAAGTCGAACGAACCACCATCACCAAACATCACCCCATAGGCGATGTTCTCATCAGCGCCGCTCATCAACTCGGCCTCAACTTCGAGGATGAAATCGTTGACACGCGAAGATCCAACCGGCAACGGCTGTTGCCATGACTGAATACCGCCACCGGCAAACAGTTCATATGCGCCATCACGAATTGTTGCGCCCCCAATGCTCCAGCGGGTTGTCTCAGCGTTGCTAAAATCCTCTTGTAAGCTCTGTCCCTCGGCCTGGCCTGCAACGTTGTCAAAGCGCACAACCAGACCACCCTGATCAAAGGTCGTGACGCCCACGGTCAACTGACCGCCGGTGACATTGTCATCGGTCGTGGTAATCACCTGGACATCGTTGAGGAAAGCGGTGATGTTCGAGCCACGGGCAATCACCCGCAGCCGATTGACCGCTGCGGCTCCGGTTGCAACACGCCGGTCGAACGTCCATGGAACAAGCGACTGGTAGGCATTGGATTTCACCCGTACCAGGCGGTAATAGCCTGAGCCGCTGATGGAGAACATCAGGTAATCACCTGGCCCGCTCTGGCGGAAGCGAATGCCATACTCAGCGGTCGGGTCACCTGCCACTTGCTGTACATCGACCCCCATATCAAAATTGGTAACCGGGCCATTGCTGAGGAACAGCCCATAGCGATCATAGTTGGGAACATCGACCCGCAACTCATAGGTACCATCAACCACCCGGCTGAAGGATTGATCCCAACGATTGGTCGGCTGCGCAAAATCCTCCTCAATCAGAACCAGGCCAACAGTCGGTGCAGTATTGGCGGCACGTGGTGCTTCGGGTGGTGGCGGCAGGTCAGGTTGAGCCTGCAGGAGCGCTGGCATACGGAGCGGCGTATCCAGCAACACATAGGCCAGCAACATACTTAGGGAACAGATCATGACCATGAGCAGACCACCGACGCCCACCCCTATCCACAGCAAGGTTTTGCGCTGTTGTGAACCAGACATGTCCGGTGATGTACTGTACGGTTCATACCGTGGATCATTCATTGTGTCGTTTCTCCAATCTGTAGGGCACAGAGCTCTTAATCAGTAGCTGGTTGTACTAGCTCTATGTCAGTATACTCTATTCCGGACGGGAAGCAACCGGAAAGTTGGTAGGATACCAATGGTGATTACATGCCCCCCTGCACCATCAGTCGCTGCTGCACGCAGACAGCGCTGGCACGCCGGTACCGGTCAGGAGATAGAGGAAAGAGAAAGAAAGAGAAGTCCTCTCCAATGGTTCCCTCTTTCCTATTTCCTGACAGCTATTTTCTCCCTTCTCGCTCCTCTTTGGGGTGGCAGTCGCTGAAGCCCAGGAGCTTTCGCCCTGGGAGCCATCACAAACATACTCAAATGACCTTGTTTCGGGACGAGATCGGTTGCTTTACGACATTTGTTCCTGACTCAGCAACAAATGTTGTAGATCAGCTGGCACCACAAACCCACAATTTGTGGAGCAAAGTTCATCACCTGAACGATGACATTCGACACAAAAGAAGGTATATGTGAAGTATACACCATTTCACACAAATCGCACGCAATTGTACAGTATGCATACGTATTCGATAGCAATCTCAATACTACAACGACACATCCCCTGGGTAGGGAAGCGCGGCGCGGCGAAGCCGCGCTGACCAGATAGTGGACGTGGGCAGAGGCCTGTGGCCCCCGCGCCCCTGCCGAGTTGAAGTCTCGTTGGAGTACTCAATGAGTCGAAAAAGAACTGGAGTCCCGCCGTGAGTCAGGGTCTTGTCCGGTTCTGGCGTGGGCCGGGACACTTGATGTAGAATTGCTCGCTGAGCAAACAGAGACAACGAGGGAGTATTTCGATGATGAAAGCCGCAATGACCGCAATCTGGCAAAGAATTGAGGAACTCTGGAATACCGGCGATCCTGGTTTAATTCCTGAAGTGTTTACCCCTGATTATATTCATTACGACCCCAACTATCCTGAAATCCATGACCTGGCATCCTATAAAAAATGGCTTATGGCTATTCGAACTGCGTTCCCAGATCTCCAGATTACCATCCATGATGTGGTGGAGTCTGGTAACAAAATGGCATTGCGTTGGACAATTCGTGGGACACACCTGGGTGAATACCATGGGTTACCTGCTTCACGGCAAACGATGGTGTTTTCGGGTATGAATATGTATCATCTGGTAGGTGACAAAATTGCCAGAGGGTGGGTGAATTATGACACAGTAGGAATGATGCGGCAACTGGGAGCGCTCTCGGTGCAGGCCCAATCGTATGAGCATGTTATCATCTGTCCATCATATAATTAACAGGAGGGACGTGGCGGCCTGACCCCCATGCTCTCTTCGCCGAAGGTTACGCTCTACCGCAGGTGAATCAAAATGTGTTGTTCAATCGACCGCGTCACTTGTGTCATGAAGATAAATGAGGGTGTTCAATGTCATATTCAGACAATAAGTTCCAGGCCTGGCGTTATTTTGAAGAGGTGGTTAATCAGGGTAATCTGGCGCTGATTGATGAACTGTTTGCAGCGACCCACGTCTGCTATGATCCTGCTCGCCCGGAGGGAACCCACGGACTGGCCAGCCTGAAAGAACATGTCCTTGATCTGCGTAAGAACTTTCTCGATGCCCACTATACCATTGATGATCAACTGGCTGAGGGCGATAAGGTCGTAACTCGCTGGACATTTCACGGCACACGCAAGAGTGATCCACGCTTTATGTCGGCCTTGAGTCACCCGGTGGTGATGACCGGCATGACTATCAGCCGGTTTGTGAATGGCAAAGCGGTAGAATCGTGGATTGTGTATGATCGTCTGATGATGATGCAGCAGTTTGGTACGGTCGGATTGCAAGCCCACGTTGGGGTATAAGAACCTGTCTGAAAAGAGGGTGGTTGGAAAACGAAGCTCCCCAGGCACCCTATTTCTGCCCACCGCGCAGCGACGATGGGCAGGGAAGATCGTCAGGGGGTTGCCCCCGCACGTTCCCCCTTTTCAGACAGCTCTCAGCAAACGACGGCCAGTCGTCACCCGAACGCCCGACCGTATCCGCCACCCCAGCACGTATGTGAAAGCCTGGCAGCAGGGAACTATCCCGTGCCGGGCTTCTGTGCATAGTACGGCAACGAGTATAGGGGGATGCACGCCCTCGGCAGAGAACGCAGAGAATGCCGCAGTCGGTGTCACGGCACCCTCTGCGTCCCTCTGGTTCCTCGCTCATGACACGCGTTACGCGGTGATATAGTCAGTTGACCTTGTCCCCAACGGTTACTCTGAGCGGATCTGAACAGGCCCGCATGGAAGAATCTTGCTTCTGGTTCCCCATTTTTGCCAGAGACAAGGGTTGTAGATACTTTACCGCTGGGTAACAGGTAGTAACGACTTTCGTCTCGTTGGAAGAATATCTTGCCGATCAAAAGAACGGAGCAACGATTATGAATACATTAACAACCCTTACACCATCGGCGTCACAGGTTAATGGTACCAACCGACATTGGGAACGGACCTATCAAGCGCTGCTTGATGCCTACGAGCAAGCCGGCGGGATGGCAGCGGTCTTGCAATCGCCCCATCTCGCCAGCCTGATCATGAACGGCGAGCAGGTACTCGAAATACATAACGTTCCCGGTGTCCATCTAGAGGTCGAGCGCCAACGTATGGGTGTTGCTGTGCATATTACGGTTGAGCCATACACGGTGGTTGATCAACCACTCTATCTATGCCTGGGGATGCTGGAGATGGAAGGTGTGCAGCACATTACCACCCGGTATGACATTGGCGCCCACGCACGGGTGGCCGTCCTGGTCTACTGGCTCTTTCCCCATGCAAAGAAAGTAGACCACATGGCCGATACATCTATGCATATTGGCCCTGAGGCTACGCTGGTGTATACAGAAACCCATTACCACGGTCATACCGATGGCATACGGGGGATACCGCAGATGCAGATCTGTGTGGCCGAGCGCGCGCAGTATGTTGGTACGTTGAACCTGACTCAGGGCAATGCCGGGCATTTCAAGCTAGACTGCTATGCGAATGTGGGAACTCAGGGTCTGGTCAACCTGACCACCCGAATCTATGGCACCCATCATGATGACATTCGGGTGCAAAAGAATGTCCACCTGAATGGCAGCGGGGCACGCGGGATGCTGAATACCCGCATTGCGGCCCGTGATCAGGCACATAGCCGTGTTTATGCGACGATGGTAGGCCACGCGGCAGGCACATGCGGGCATATCGACTGCACCTCGATTATTCATGGGCAGGCTATGGCCGAGAGTATGCCACGGGTCGTGCTCCACCATAGCCAGGCACGGATAACGCAGGCGTCCACGGTTGGCGGGGTAAACCAGTATGACCTGGAACGCCTGGTGGCGCAGGGGGTGGATATGGATACGGCACTCGATATGCTGATACAGGAGATGTTGGTGTAGCAGTATCCTGTTCTGCTCCATATTTTTCAGACGGTGAAAATAATGTTACGTAGTGCTGATCAGGATAGCAAGGCATAGCAGAGAACCCTCTTGCGATACCGACAACCAGCGACGATGGCAACTTTCTCGCAATCGTCAACCAAGAGTCCCGGCATTAGCCGGGATCGAGCGCCACCAGACTCAGGCCGGGACTCCGGTTCCGCACAACTAAGCGAAGATTACCCGATAGGTTACAGCATCATCCCCCTCCACCAGCCGCTTGTCTGCCGCCGTTGGCCCGGTGGAGATCAGGCCCACCGGTAGCCCCAGGTCAGCCGCCAGAATGCCAGGCAGGTCTGACGGGTGTGCCAGCGGTTCGAGGCAGGGCCGACAGCGGGTCAGGTTGTGAGTGAGCTGTTCTTGATACGCCAGCATGGCTGCTCCCTGGCCGTGGCTGGCGCGGGTCAGGCGCTCGACGATGAAGGTATCATAGTGGTAGCGGCGGCAAATCTGCACTGTCGGCAATGCAGACAGGCGATCCACGCAAGTCAGCGCCAGGTAATCGAGAGCACCAATAACTTCCAGTGCATAACGCAGCATGACCAGATCCAGCCAGCCGACGCGGAAGCCCTGCTGCCAGTCGTTGGTGCCATTGCAGGCATCAGGGAGCGCACGAGTCAGCGCGGCATCTTCGGTAACGAACGGCCCGGCACCGTGGCGTGTGGCATAGGCACGGGTGATGCCAATGCGTACCACATGTCCCGCGTAATCTGCTGCGGCCAGCAACCGGTTGGCATGCGCCAGCGTGGTGGTACTCCAGGTGGTGTGGGGATGAAAGCCATGCCACTCATCGAGGAGTACGCCCTGGGCACCTTCAAAGATTACTGTGCCAGCACGTTGCAATAGGTGTGATAGGTAGTTGCCGGGCACAATCCGCGCCCGGGTCGCAACGTTGCTATAGACATCAACGAACTCCTCCAGCCTGTCAGGATCGGTCAGCATCGCCCACTCGCGATCCGCTTGCTCGATCTGGGGCAGCGACGGTCGCAACGCAGTGACTTTGGACAGGTTCAGCCTGCGCAGCCATTCCAGCCGCATGCGTACCGTGGCGGGGTTACGCAGATGCCTGGCAAACAGCACCTGATCGCCATACTGCAGATAGTCGGCCATGGTTTCGCCAATACCCATACCACAGCTTCCATGCCGCTGGTCGCCTCGCGACAGTTCTTGCAGGCGATTGGCCGCCCGCTGAAAGGGTGTGACGATCAGCGCCCGCTCGTCGATAGTCGTGTGCGCAAACGGATCAGCAATACCCAGCGTCTGTAGATGTTCTGCTTCGGCCTCCATTGCCAGCGGATCGATGAGCATGTACTGGCTGAGGTGCGTAGACGCACCGGCCAGCGTCCCACTGCCGAACTGCGAGAAGACGTGTTCCTGGAGCGGTATGCCGGACATTACCACACGATGCCCGGCCTGTGCCCCACCATTGTAGCGCACCACCGTGTGTGCATCATAGGTGCGGGTCAGAAAGTCAACAATCGACCCCTTGCCCGCATCACCAAACCCGAGATCGACGGTCAAAAATGCCTGTTGCATAGACTGTGTTCCTTCTTCAGCATCAGAGCCTCTCTATGTTGGCAGGTGAGAACATGAGAACACATAGACGCCCTGTCGACCACAACCAGATAATCAAAACCTTTGCGTCTTTGCCCCTTTGCGCCTTTGCGTTAAAAAAGAGCCGTCACCGCCCGTCTGGTCGCCTCACGCCTCACCATATCTGATCCGGCAGCACTGGTGGGCGCACGGCGGCATAGCGTGTCAGGGCCATAACGGCTGTTGCGGTGGCGTGCGGGTCATGCCCGGCATGCACCAGATCATCGGCACCGCGACCCAGATCAAAGATTGTACCTTCACACAGGCCGATCGCCAGTGCGATTGTCTCGCATACGGCTGTCTCATCTTCCAGAAATAACGTACGCTCACCCAGCAGATTTTTCCAGACTGCCTGCACCTCAATGTTGCGCCCATGAGACGTGTTGGTGGGGACGATATGGAAGTACTCGTACTGGCGTTGCACCTCGGCGACAATTTGTTCAATCGGAATATGACTCTGCAGTACATCGCCGATATATTGCCGGACATGTTCGCGTCGCAGAACCGGATAGGGCTGCTCGTCGCCAATTGTGAAGAGGTAGCCTTTGCGCCCCCGCCGCTCATAACAGTCGATGATCGTGTGTTGAGCGCAAAAATAGAGCGCCAGTTCATACGACTCACGCACCTGCCCTCCCCCACCGCCTTCGAGGTAGATCTTCCCCAGATCGTCGTCCATCTCCAACCCCGACTCAAACTGGCCGATCTGCAGCGGCACCCGATCGCAGTAGGCATCCCCCACTGCCCCAAACAGGATCTGCGGATGCGCAATATACCCTTTGTGGAGCAATACGCGCATCAACGCCCCCAGTCGGGTTTGCAGCACACGTGGCACCCTATCCATCGAGCCGGTGACATCGAAAAGAACAGCGATGGCGACCGAGTGGGGATGCTGGTCACTATCACGGCTCTCGCGCGTGACACCAAAGGGATTCATCTGCTCGTGAACGCGAACCACACCGCTCTCGCGTACATATTGATCATAGGTAAACGCCGTCTGATGTCGGGCACGTCGCCTATTTTGCCGTGAATGATAGGCACTGTCGCTCCAAAATGAAAAGCCCATAATGATTTCCTTTCAGGATAAGCCCGCCCGGCCTCTGAACGGGCGAGGCTCCTTGTTCATGAAGCCCGCCTGCGCCGGTTGCTCTTGCCCGGCTGCAGCAGTGGCCGTCACCCGACGCTTCCGCGTCCAGGCACACACCACTGCCTACGTCTGATCAGTTGACAATAAGGGATGTCGTGCTATGCCCCAGAGACACCCCATTAGTGTACAAATGACACTAAGATTATAGTGTATAATCGACACTATGTCAAGCGGCAATCCATGGCGATTTGCATTTCGGGCCTGATTGTGGTGTAATGCAGCCGGTTCAAGCTGGTGTATGCTTGAGAGCCACCCATCGTGCTTGCATCCCATTGATGGTTTGTATGGAGGAAAGAACTGTATGAACTTCCACACGCTGGCGGATAAGTCAATAGCCGGAATAACGCTCACTCGCGACGAATGTCGCGCTGTGCTGCGTAGCCCGAATGAACGCATCCTGGAAGTACTGGACGCGGCCTACAAGGTACGCTACCACTTTTGCGGCAACCGTGTCCATCTGCATATGCTGATCAACGCCAAGAGCGGTCTCTGCCCGGAAGATTGTCACTACTGCTCACAGTCCAGGATTTCAACTGCCGATATCGAGCGCTACCCAATGGTGAGTATGGAACGACTGCTGGAAGGTGCGCGCCAGGCGAAAGCAGCACGCAGCCTGCGCTACTGCATTGCGATCAGTACCCGCGGTGCGACTGACCGCGAAATTGATCACCTAGCAGCGGCGGTACGCCGTATTAAGGAAGAGGTGGAGATTGCGATTTGCTGCACGGTCGGGATTATTTCGGAGGAGAAGGCGCGGCGACTATACGAGGCCGGGGTAGAGCAGCTTAATCACAACCTGAATACAAGTGAACGGTACTACCCGAAGATCTGTACGACGCACACCTATCAAGATCGGGTTAACACGCTGTTGTCTGCACGCCGGGCAGGGTTGACGCTGTGTACCGGGGCGATTTTTGGTCAGGGCGAAACCGAGGATGATATTATTGATGTGGCACTGGCGCTGCGCGATCTTGACCCGCAGTCAATCCCGGTCAACTTCCTGATTGCTATGGAAGGCACTCCGCTTGCGGGCACGAATTACCTGAAACCACAGGACTGCCTGCGCATCCTGTGTCTGATGCGCTTTCTAAATCCCGGCCAGGAGATTCGGGTTTCGGCTGGCCGCGAGGCACATATCCGCTCACTCCAGCCACTGGCGCTCTATCCGGCCAACTCGGTGTTTGTGTCGGGTTATCTGACCAGCGATGGACAGGACTATCAGGAGACGTGGCAGATGATTCGTGATCTGGGCTTCGAGATCGACGAGTATACAGCGGCCGAGACGCACGCGTGCGAACGTTCGGATGGTGAAACCGTGGCAGGGTAAGTCAAGAGGAACATTGAGACGTTGAGCGATGGAATGGTGGAACACTCCACTGTTCCACCGTTCCACGAACCGAACGAACCTAGCTACGCTCTTTGTTGGTACCAAGCAGCTTCCAGCCACCAGGCAAAACTCCAACGGCGATCAGCACCTTGATCGCATCACCAATAATAAAGGGCACCACTCCTTGCAGCAACGCGGCGCCCAGGCCCATTCCCAGGCCAAGCGCCAACCAGCCCGCACCCAGCACATAGAAGATCAGGCTGCCGATCACCAGCGCTGCGGCATACGTACCCACGTGCCGATCCCAACCACGCTCGGCAAACCAGCCCATCACCGCTGCAACAATGGGGAAAGCCACCAGATAACCCAGGGTTGCGCCCTGCATATACACAATCCCGCTATTGCCCGCAGTGAATACCGGCAGACCAATCGCACCCAGCACCAGATACAGCAGCATTGAGGCGAAACCGAGTCGGCTGCCCAGCAAACTCCCTGTCAGCAACACGCCCAGGGTTGAACCCACAATCGGCACCGGGGTGAACGGCAGATAGATGCGAATCCGGGCCAGCAACGCGGTAAAGAGACAGCCCGCAATAACCAGAGCCGTGCTTTGCACTACCTTGTTTGCCAATATGCCCTGTTGCGGCACGACCTGCTGCGCCAATGTGCCCGACCGGGAAGTACCTACAAACGCCATACGATTGACCTCCTTAACAACAACTATCCTGATCTGGATACCGAATATTGACCAGCGCTGACAATCCAGACTAGCTTGCCCCATAGGGTGCCAATCGTCGCCAGTTGGATACACAAAGCGAGACCCGGCCCAAGCCAGGACTCCGGTCTGCCGAACTTGCTATCGTCACCGTCGAGTCCCGGCTGCAGCTCGGACGGAGCGAGACCCGGCTCAAGCCAGGACTCCGGTCTTCACAATTGCTCAAGCCGGCACTCCGGTCTTCACAACTGATGGAGGATTGCTATATAACCCACGCACACGCTCCACAAAATGAGCCGAAGAGCGTCGTATACCCTCTGCGGCAAGACCTGAATCTGAATGATGTCGTCGCTGATCTGCGTTATTATAGCATTAAAAAGGAAGTGGATTGTTTTTCTCGCCCGGGACACTTGCAATGTAGCGCTACCTGTGGTTTCATGCACCCCACATCAACTGGTGCAAGCTGAGTAACCGTTCAGGGGAACGTTCGCCAGCGGGGGTTGTGGGGGCCTGCGGCCCCCGCGAAACCCTTGTTCGGCCTGTTGTGGCGACAAAGCCGCCACAACAGGCTGAACAAGAACCTCCTGGAGCGGCACTGCCCCTCCAAACCAACCCACCTGAACGGTTACGCAAGCTGATAGGAACACTATGGACAAGAAGATCCGGCCAGGGCACTTTATGCAACGACGCCTGGACGCGCTGCATAAACGCCATCTCTACCGTCAACTGCACGTTGTCGCGGCGGGGTGCGACCCGTGGCTCGAGCGTGACGGTCAGCGTCTGCTCAATCTTAGCTCCAACAGCTATCTGGGGCTGGCTGGACATCCCGACGTAAAAGCCGCGGCAGCCGCAGCGGCGTCTGAACTGGGATGCGGTGCAGGCGCTTCGCGGTTGATTGCCGGTACCAGTGCTTTGCAGATAACATTGGAAACGCGGCTGGCGCATTTTAAGCAGGCCGAGGCGGCACTGCTCTTCAGTAGCGGCTATATGGCGAATATCGGCGTTATTCCGGCGCTTGTCGGGCCGGGCGATCTCGTGCTAGGCGACGAACTGAATCACGCCAGCCTGATCGACGGGTGCCGCCTGAGCCGCGCCACCTATCAGACCTACCCACACACGAATGTGACCGCGCTGGAGCAACATCTGATCCGGGCCAGGACACGCGGCCCACAGGGGCAATGCCTGGTTGTCACCGATACCGTCTTTAGCATGGATGGCGACCTCGCGCCGCTGGCCGACATTGCTGCGCTCTGTCAGCAGTACGACGCGCTGCTGTATGTCGATGAAGCGCATGCTACGGGTTGTATTGGCCCCGGTGGGCGTGGACTGGTGGCCGCGACCGGGGTGAAAGAGCAGGTCATGGTGGCAATGAGTACGTTGAGTAAGGCACTGGGCAACGCTGGCGCGTTTATTACCGCTGATCAACTCGTGATCGAGTATGTCCTCAATGTTGCTCGCAGCTTTATTTTTACCACCGCGTTGCCACCAACGGTGGTCGCGGCGGCACTGGCGGCGCTCGATGTGCTGGAGCGAGAACCGCAACGGGTTGAACGCCTGCAAGCTCTGGGAACCTTCTTTCGGCAGAGCTTGCAGCAACTGGGCTTTAATACTCTGGCCTCGGCCACCCACATTGTGCCTGTACTGGTCGGCGACTCGGCGCGGGCGCTGGAAATGGCATCCGCTTTGCAGCAGGCCGGCGTGTTTGCGGTGGCAATCCGTCCACCAACCGTACCGCTCGGTGCGGCGCGGGTGCGAGCCAGCGTGATGGCGTCGCATACCGAGGAAGATCTGGCGTTTGCCATTGATGCCTTTGGGACTGTTGGCCGCCGGTTGGGGCTGATTGACTGAACACAACCAACTACACTGGCACCGCGCTATCGCAACCATGTGCTATACTATCCGTATCGGTACCACCTGTTGTGCTGGAGGGAGTGGTATGGTTGCCCGTGACTCGACGCACCCGCTGGCCACTCCAGCGGCATGCGACGCTACGGCCGAGCCACCTGCCGATGCTTGCCCTGCAGAACCATGTGCGTGCTCAGAACACGCGCAAAGCGGCACGGCCTGGCACCAATCTTCGTAGACACAGGAGGCAGGCACAGCGGCAACGAGTGTGAGGCGCAGACGTATATCTACATATGCCATGTCTCTTTCAATGGAATGTACCCTGCTTCCTATAACAGGCATCATGAACGAGTCATACCATTGCGTCTTTTTGCATCGTGGGGGTATTTCCACTGGTGCGCTGCTGACCTTTGCATCATGAACGAGTCGTACCATTGCGTCTTTTTGCATCCCTGTGCGTTCCTCTGTGATAAAAAAGCTCGTTGGAGTACGATCGTACTCCAACGAGCCTTTATCTCGGCGGGGGTGTGGGGGCCTGCGGCCCCCGCGTACGTTCGCTTGTGATGTTGGTGGAACAAAGCCGTGCCGAGCTTCCTTCCCCAGAGGATGTCTCATTGTAGTAATAGGAATGAAGACCTATGAATATGGCACACACTGCCAATCTTGAACAGGACGATAAACGGTATTTATGGCATCCCTTCACCCAGCAACAGGACTGGGAAGCAGAACCCCAGCTGATCATTGAACGGGCCGAAGGTTGTTATCTGATCGACATTCATGGCAACCGGTATCTTGATGGCGTATCGTCCCTATGGGTGAATGTGCATGGGCACTGCCGACCAGAGATCAACCAGGCGATCATGGCCCAACTACAAAAGGTGGCACACTCAACCTTCCTGGGGCTAACCCACCCACCTGGCATTCATCTGGCCCGACGGCTGATTGAGATCGCCCCTGGTCACCTCCAGCGTGTCTTTTACTCTGATACCGGGGCGGCGGCGGTGGAGATCGCGCTGAAGATGGCGTTTCAATACTGGCAACAATGCCCAGACCGGCGCCCGCAAAAAACACGCTTCTTCTCGCTGCGCAACGACTACCACGGCGACACTGTGGGTGCGATGAGTGTGGGCAGGATCGATTTATTTTTTCAGATCTATCATCCACTATTTTTCCCAACACTCACGGCTGGCTATGATCTGGCCGAAATCGAACGGGTCATTGCCACCCATGCCGATGAACTGGCAGCGGTGGTCATGGAACCCCTGGTGCAGGGTGCGGCTGGCATCCTGGTCTATCCACCCGGTTTCACTCGTGCGGTGTGGGAGATTGCGCAGCGCCATAATGTCCTGTTTATTGTCGATGAAGTCGCCACTGGCTTTGGACGCACCGGTAAGATGTTTGCCTGTGAACACGAGGACATCATGCCCGATCTGATGGCACTGGGCAAAGGCATCAGTGGTGGCTATCTGCCACTGGCAGCGACGCTGGCTACCGAGGAGATCTATCGCGCCTTTCTAGGAAATATCGATCAGTTCCGCACGTTCTATCATGGTCATACCTACACTGGCAATCCGCTGGTGTGTGCAGCAGCGCTGGCAAGCCTCGATCTGTTTGAGCACGATCACACGCTGGAACACCTGGCGGACAGAATTGTGCAGTTGCAGCAGGGCTTGCAGCGCTTCTGGGAATTACCGCTGGTTGGTGACATCCGACAGTGTGGCTTTATGGCCGGAATTGAACTAATGCAGGATCGTACTCACAAAAGGCCCTTCCCGCTGAACATGCGCGTCGCGGCACGGGTGATCCAGGCCGCCCGGCGGCGTGGGGTGATTATTCGCCCGCTCGCGGATACGCTGGTGTTGATGCCACCACTCGCGATCAGCAGCGATGAACTGGCACATCTCCTGGATAGGGTGTATGCCGCGATCCAGGACGTGGCCGAGGTGTTCCTATGAGCAGTGGCCTGTTTGTCACCGGCACCGATACGGGTGTGGGCAAGACGATAGTGGCGGCAGCATTGGCGGCGGCGCTGCACGCCCGCGGCCTGCGGGTCGGGGTGATGAAGCCGGCGGAGAGTGGCTGTATGCTCGAACATGGTCGGCTGCAGCCAGCCGATGCCCTCTTTTTACAGGCGGCAGCGAGTTGTCCAGCACCGCTCGAACTGATCAACCCCTATACGTTCGAGCAACCATTAACGCCTGCTCTGGCCGCCGAACAGGCGGGCATCACGATAGACATCGAGCATATTTGTGCCTGCTATGCCCGCCTGGCTGCCGCCCACGATCTGGTGCTGGTCGAAGGCGCAGGCGGGTTGCTGGCGCCCCTGACCGCCCACCTGAGCATGCATGATCTGGCGACTCGCCTGGGATTGCCGGTGCTGATTGTGGCGCGCAACGTGCTGGGCGTGATCAACCATACGGCGTTGACGGTCATGGTCGCGCAGTTGACGCTGCCGGTCGTGGGTATTGTGCTGAACGATCTCCATCCGACCGCGCATCCAGCCGAGGAGACAAACGCCGCTGCACTGGAGCGCTGGGGCCGGGCGCCACTGATCGGTCGGTTGCCCTACACCACGCGCTTTGAGCCGGATGTACTGCGTGCGCTCGGTGCCCGGATCGATCTGGATCGGCTGTTGCAAGCAATTGCATAACGTCGTCAGGCGAGAGGTGGCACCTCTCGCCTGACGATCTATCACGTCTCCAATCCAAACTCGCGTACTAACTGCTGCACCCAGACCTTAACGCGCTCGGGTGTCAAGTCCGGCGCATTATCATTATCCAGGGCCAGTCCTATAAATCGGCCATCTTCCACGCCCCGCGATTCGAGAAAGTCGTAGCCAGTAGTCGGCCAGGAACCAACGAGTTGCGCCCCACGTTCAAGGGCTTTCATGCCGACAATTCCGATCGCATCCTGGTAAGTATCAGGATAGCCAGCTTCATCACCCAGCCCAAACAATGCGACCTGCTTGCCACTCAGGTTCAGCGTATTCATCTGTGGAAACAGCCTGTCCCAGTCCGACTGTAACTCACCAATATTCCAGGTAGGAACGCCAAGAATCAGCTTATCATAAGCCTCTAGCTCGCATAAATTGCAACGGGCAATGTCGGTGACCGTCACCAGACCAGGTTGCACCCGGTCAAACTCCTTTTTGATCAACTCCGACACACTGGCGGTATTACCGGTATCACTCCCAAAAAATAAACCAATTCCAGACATCGTCTGCTCCTTATCTGCTCCTTATCTGGATCGACCAGTGGCTTCAGACCAATACACAGGCCAGTCTTTATTAGTATATACTAATATACTTCGTTCGTCAATAACAAAATGCAGCGACCAGTTCCTGTCTATGGTCATCTCATGTGCAAGCCAGAATGCGGGAATTTAAGGTAGACCTGCTTAACAACCATCAAATCAATGCATCGACCACAGGCAACCCTGATACATATCATCCAGACACTGGCAGGAATTGGTCAGGGTGGTGCATAAGTTAAGAAATGACAACCCAGCGATAATGCGCACACTACCACCAACAACCAGTCATCGTTTCTCCTCCATGTATGCGTATCAAGCATGCATGCGCATCAAGCGCATCAAGACAGGATTCACGTTCTATCACCGCACTAGAAACCACCCGCTGCTACCGTGCATGCAGATTATCTGCTGCGTCGATCAACACCCGGATTACCCGAATCTTGTTCTGGGACAATATGCCGTAGGTATACCTTATTCGCAGGTATGCCAGAATTAACAGGCTTCGTTATTAAGGTACACCTTGACAAATAGGTCAAAGTGCGGTATGCTCAGAGTGTCATTTTGGTACAGCGAATGAATTTTATTTGCACATACTAAACTGAGCCAGGAGACCGTTTCCCTCTCAGTTTCAGATTGCGCGAGAATGAGGTATGTTCATGCACGATTTCGAGCGGCGGCAAATTACCCGGAATGATCCGGATTGGGCAGTGTTTCGCCTGGCAGACAACAGTCTGCAGATCGATCTGGGCCGAGCAGGACTGATCCTCGCTGAAGAAGCGTTCCGCGTGCTTACCAATTTTGTCACGATGGCGATCAGTATTCCCTTGCGTGCCACAGTTACCTCCACCACGACTCCGCAATGCGTTCTTGGCTACTCCCGCCAGACACATACACTGACGCTAGGGGTTGAACAAACAATTTTGCGCTTTCGACCCGCCGAGTTTGAGCGATTTGTACGGTTATGTCAGCACGCCACGGAAACCCTGGAAGCAGCGACGCACAACGGTAGCCCGGCGCATACACGAACGTTTGACCGGAATTGAGGAGCAAGATGATGCCAGAGAACCAGACACATCGACTATTGGCGATGGATGGACATAACCGGGCTATTGTTCATCTGACAGATGGTAACATTCTGCTCGATCTTGGTACGGTCGGGCTGATCTGCACCCCGGCTGACTTTACAACGCTGGCCCATATGATCGTTGCCGGATCGGGATCATATGCCACAGGCGATATTATTGCCTGTGCTGGTTCCCGTCGAGTTTTGTACGCTGGTTCCTACCATATCATTATATTGCTTTTTGACCAGACGATGCTGCGCCTGTTCACCAGTGAAATACCAACACTGGCGGCCATGTGCCGTAAAGCCGTTGCGACACTGGGGCCGGTCATACCTGAACCACCCTGCCAACCCACGCTACCTATATCGCGGTATCTGCCAAATTGAATGAAAGGGAGACACGTATGTCGCAACAGCTTACGATCATTGCAAAATATACTGATTGGCAATGGATCGCTCAGTGTGAATACGGCATTTTGCATCTCACCTGGAATCGCATCACGATGCGCTTGCACCCGGTTGAGTGTAGACGTCTGGCGATCTTTCTAGACGCCTGGATCCCCGACGACACAAGCGGTATTGCCCTTTTGCGTGATGAGAGTTTTCGATTGATGCAATCCCCCTGTGGACGAGTACAGTTCTGGTTGTATGACACCGGATTGCAGTTGCTGGTGTCAGATATGCTGGTTTTGCGTAGACTGGTGCAATGTGCCGTCAGTTATGTCAACTCTATCACACCCGACACAACATCGATCCGTTCTACTTCCAGGCTGACCGACTGGTGTGAGCTACAAACACCACCCGGCGAAGCATGTTCACGAAATTAGTTACAGGTACACTGCGAATCGTATCAAAACGAAACCGGGCAATTGCTTGCTGATCAAGGGATCCGCGTGGCGGTTAAAAAAAGGCCCTTGTTGCGCCACACTGACAATGCAGCGTATAGCGATATACCCTACCCGTATATACGCTGCGTTGGCTTTGTGGTATGGAGAAACCCTATGAATCATGAGATCTATACTGGTATCACACCCCGACGCCGCCAATACCAGTACCATCAAGATCAACCAGTTGCCGCCGAGCGCGACTATCTCAAAATTATTTTCTACCTGAATGAGCGCGGCGAGTCAGCATCGATCGCCCGCCTGGTAGACTGGATGCACGAATCTGCTCCGCGGGTCACCTATATTCTGCGGCGACTTGAACGCAAAGGAACGATCATCTGTACCCCTGCCGGTGAGATGGTATTGACCGTTAGTGGCCAGTGCCTGGTGCAAACGATCATTCGCCGCCAACGCTTGCTGGAGTGTTTTTTGCTGAATGTACTGCAAATTCCCTGGTATCTGACCCATCGTGAAGCGATACGCCTTGAACCATTAATCTCACCTGTGATGGAAGAACGCGTTACATGTCTGGTTGGTGATGTTCAGACATGTCCGTACGGGAATCCCATCCCAGGGTGCCATCTGACCCGACGTGGCACCATACAATTGCATACGGTACCTCCAGATACGCACTTTGTTATTACCCATATTGATGAAGAGGCGCAAGCCAATGTAAAGTTATTGCGCTGGTTCTCGACATGGGGATGTATGCCCCAGGTTACCCTGGGTGTTGTGGAAAAACGGACAACCCATTCGATTATCACCCGTCCGAATACACACCAGACGTTAGTTGTGCCCCACCAGTCAGCCGCTTTTATCTGGGGGGATATTGTATATCAAGGAGAGACTGATGATCACTGTCGCCAATCGGATTTTTGTGGCTCCAGAATATGCCGAGGCATTTGAAGAGCGTTTTCGTAGCCGGGCGAGGCTGGTCGATACCATGCCCGGCTTCATTCTCAACCAGGTCTTACGTCCGGTCAATCCCGGCGATCCCTATATCATCCTGACGTTGTGGGAGACGCGGGCCCATTTTGATGCCTGGGTGCAATCAGAGGAGTTTCGACAGGGCCATGCGCGTTCCAACGCACTGCCAGCGGCTGCATTTACCGCACCCAACAGGCTTGAAATTCACGAAGTCATTCAGGATACCAGCCGGGCACAACTTCAGATCGAGCCACGCGGCCAGCCATTTCAAGTACATGCAACACCATAAGCCACGCAATATATGTGACCAGATACGGGTAATCTTTTGTTGTTCTGGATGCCTGGTAACAGTGCAATTTATTAACATACACTATCTTTCATGAAAACATATGCTTATTACATACATATTTGCCGCAGGTGAACCCCATCTGGTTATGGACGACCGCATCACTCGTATCATTGAGGATTGCTATATATGCGCATGATGAGTTCCTTGCCACGCACTGTTTTACCCTCCGGGGTGTTTTTTCTGACGCTGATCGTTCTCTGCCTGGGAACCATGCTGCTCTCGATTGGGATTGGCGCGATTGCGATCCCCCCCCTTGCAACCGTTGCCATCCTCCTGCAGCAGATCGGGATCAGCATCGAAGCCCCGACCACGGTGCAGCAAGAGTCAATGTTGTTAATCGTGCGTTTACCGCGTGTTCTCGTGTCAGCACTGGTCGGAGCAGGACTGGCCGTCGCCGGAGCGCTCTTGCAGGGCGTGTTTCGCAATCCACTGGTTGATCCTGGCTTAATTGGCGTCAATAGTGGCGCTGCATTTGGTGCAGTGGTTGTGCTGGCGTTGGGGTTAACCCCACTGGGCATGTTCACGTTGCCCGTAGCGTCGTTTGTGGGCGGAGTTGCTACTACCCTGCTGGTCTATCGCCTCTCATTACGGCAAGGATATACCGATGTTACGACGATGCTGCTAGTTGGACTGGCACTCAATGCCATTCTGGTTGGAATAACTGGCGTATTAACCTTCACAGGTGGCGGAGGCAATCCCACTATGGGGACGCTGTCTTTCTGGACGATGGGCAGTCTGACGGGTTCTCTGTGGCAGACAGTGATCAGTGTCGCTCCATTGATACTGGTGGGCAGCTTCCTGGCCCCAACGTTAGCCCGTGCGCTGAACCTGTTGGCGCTAGGAGAACAAGAGGCCCGGCATCTTGGGGTACAGACTGAACAGGTGACCCGGCGGGCGGTGGTAGTGGCGGCACTCCTGGCAGGGGCGAGTGTTGCCGCTGCTGGCGCAATTGGCTTTATTGGCTTGATTGTGCCGCATCTGGTACGGCTCATACTTGGCCCGGATCATCGACGGGTTATCCCGGCATCAATGCTGGGCGGTGCCACCCTGCTTACGCTGGCCGATCTGCTGGCACGTACCATTGCTGCGCCGCTCGAAATGCCGGTGGGACTGGTAACGGCGTGCATCGGTGGCCCATTTTTCCTGGTGCTTATTTTGCGAACCCCACCCTTCTCTCGGTAGTTTTTTCGCAACCGTTCAGGTGAGGCGGTTTGGATGGGCCATACCCATATAGGCGTTTCTTTTCCGGCCCGTTGCGGCGACTTTGCCGCCACAACGGGCCGGACAGAGGGTTTCGCGGGGGCCTGCGACCCCCGCACCCCTCGCTGGCAAACGTCTTCCTGAACGAACAGCCTGGAAAGGAGAACGGAACCTCTACTGGTCGAATGGAATTTCTATTATCTGTATGAGCATAAAGCGGTCATAGTGTATACATGAGGGAGGTCATCTAGATATGAGATACATACGCAACAGGGGGACATTGGCCTGGCTACTCATCGTTGCAACCATCCTGCTCTTGCCAGCTCATCATCAAGGAACGACTGCGTCGAGAGTCAATGCCCAGCAACAACCAGGAGCGAATACAATTGTTTATTTACCCTTGATTCTCGGCCCTGATCCGTTTCGCGGGCCACCTCAACTGCCGGCCACCGTCACAGATATGAATGGTGACACGGTTACGATTGAGTCGGTTGAGCGCATTATTGGTCTTAGTGGCGATATTACCGAGATTATCTTTGCGCTGGGAATGGGCGACAAGGTCGTTGCTGCCGACATTAGCGCGACCTATCCAGCGCAGGCCCGGCAACTGCCCAAAATTGGCTACCAGCGCGATTTGAATGCGGAGGCGATTATCAATTTTCGCCCAACGGTCGTTATCGGCAAACGCGGTGCCGGGCCACCACCAGTACTTGTTCAACTGCGTCAGGCCGGGCTAAAACTGGCGATGACCAACGATGGAGTTAGTCTCAATGCACCGGCGGAGAAGATAAGGTTTGTCGCTCAGGCGCTCGGTGTGCCCACACGCGGAGCCATGTTAATTGCGCAGCTTGAGGCCGATTTCGCTGCAGCCGAGGCAGCGCTTCAGCAGGTCAATAACCGACCCAGACCACGGGTGATCTTTCTCTACCTGCGCCAGGGTGAGGAAGGCAATCAGCGCCTGGTGTTTGGGGCCAACACAGCCACTAACACGATGATCACCGCTGCCGGTGGTATTGATGCAGCGGCGGAGATTGGCATTCGTGGTGTTTTGCAACCAATTACCACAGAAGCACTGATTGCGGCCCAACCAGACGTTATCCTGGTGTTCGAGTCTGGATTGGCGGAGATCGGCGGCGAAGAAGGCCTCCTGGCCCTGCCCGGCATTGCGCAGACTCTGGCCGGGCAGAATCGCCGGATTGTGGCTATGGATGGGCAATATCTAGCCGGCATGAATCCCCGTACTGGTAAGGCATTACTCGACTTGATTCGATTGCTGCATCCCTGATGCCAGGCGTTATAGTCTCTGGGGGGGCTGCGCTCGCCAGTTTGCAGGTTCTCTTGCTAAACGGGTGTCAGAACAGATGATAGAGATTGACCGGGTTACACGCCGGTACAGGCACTCACCGTGTACGTCTAGTTAATACCACGAGGTATGCGGTGATCTGATCAAATAGCCTTTTCGCCTGTAGCAGAGTGGCACTTTCCCGGTGTGAGAACGTTCTAACGTTCTCATACTCCAACGAGACTTCATCTTGTCAGGCGCGCGGGGATCTGCCGCTCCGCGCATACTCCCTATCTGGTGCAACGAAGCCGCACCGCATCAGATAGGGTGATTTCGGAAAGGCGAAGCCGCGTCGAGCCTCTTTATTGAGGAGAGAAGAATCACGTTTTCAGCATTATAACGAGCGCGATGAGGTAAATGATATCGGTTACGAATAGACGGTACCGATGCTGGATCGTATGCATTGGCAGCATCTGCTGCCTGCTGATGGCAACCAGTCTGCGCAGTGTAACAGCACAGAATGTCCCGGATCTTTCGACCCATGTCGGAGTAGTCGTGGATGCGGGCAATGGCACGGTTCAAACCGGTTGTCTTGAGTTGGGGCCAGGCGGTCAATCAGATGGGGTGCAGATTCTGGCTGCTACAGGATTCGCTACACAGCAGATCAGTGATCGCGAAGAAGTCAGGATGTGCATGATCAACAATCAGGGCTGTCGCGTTGATGCCGGTGAAGCCTGTTTCTGCCAGTGCGATGATCAAACATGCTACCAGTGGATCTACTACGAACTGGTCAACGATACCTGGCAACGACGCTGGTCGGCCAGCAGCCATACCATAACGCCAGGGATGATCGTCGGCTGGGTCTGGGCAGACACCCAGGCTGTCCCGGTTACGCAGCCAGCATTGCGCACGTTTGATCAGGTGTGTGCGGGTGCTCTCCCCACGCCAACTGCCACGCACACGAGCATTGCGACTGAGACCGCGACGCCTACCAAGACCGCGACGCCCACCGAGACCGCGACACCCAGCGAGACCGCGACGCCCACCGAGACCGCGACGCCGCTGCCAGAAAAAACACCAACCGCCACAGACATTCCAACCGAAACGCCCACCCCAACCGTCACCGAAACACTACCAACTATGGCCCCCGACACAGAACATAGTGCGGCAGAGGTAATACGCAACGTTGTTTATTTACCGTTAATCATCAAAGCATTACCGGTAAATAGTGATATGTTAGATGATCCTTCCTCAAATTCATATCCAGATCCTGAAGCATCAGTAACAGATGCGCCTGATTCACCTGAGCCGGAGGTTGTGCCAACACCAATGCCAGCACCAACGCCAACGCTCACCCCCAGCCCGACGCTGGAGCCTACGTCGGCGATTATTATTGAGTTTGAGCGACCAACCATGGAACCGCTTGCGCTTCCAGAACGTGATCGTCCGCCGCCGCCCACCGCTGCTACCGGAATACTACCGGAACAACCCATACCTGACAGCACAGCTACCCCGATGTCCAACCAGGCACCAGACACGAACAACGAGGTGGATACCTATCCCGCCGCAATGTCCCTGGATCAGCGTTCAACTGCACGTGATGCGTGGTGGCTCCTGAGCCTCCTCTTGCTGATCGCAATTATCTATACTGGCCTGATCATCTTTCTTTACACACGACAGCAACATGCGTTTGGAACGGCCGACCTGGTGGTTGATGGCCCGGATGAGCAGTAAAACAGACGAGGTGCCAGGGAGTGTAACGTACCGTTCTGCATGCTCCCCCATGCCCGGCTACCATCGGTAAAGCCAGCCTGTGCTAACTCCAACCGGTCGCTTGCACGGCCTCTGACACACGAGCCAAAGCCTTCAGGCTCCCGGTGGGTCGCAGCAGGTGCAAGACTGGTGTGCTTCATGATACCACACGGCAGTGGACGATGGACGGTGACAGGGTGTGGAATGTTCCCAATGGCCATGGTACGTCAGGTTGATCGGGCCATCAGCGCGGTTGCAAGCGGTAATTCTACCTCTGGTGGCAACAGTACCGCATCAATCATATGCATAACTCCGTTCGCAGCCTCCATATCGGTGTCAACAATTCGCACATTGTCATTGAGGATGACCGTTGCACCATCCCGATCAAGGCGAATCTCTGCACCGTGTAGCGACGTAAGCGCGTTGTAATGCTCTAGGTCACGGGCAAGAAAATAGCCATGGACAATATGGTAGGACAAAATCTCCGCTAACAGGTGGGGATTTTGTTGCAGTCGCGCAAAAACACCCTCTGGCAAGGCAGCAAAAGCTGCATCAGTAGGCGCAAAGATCGTGTACGAGCCAGTGTTCCCCAGGGTCTCCGCCAACTCGGTAAGCTGAATAGCAGTAACGAGAGAAGCACAGCGCCGATCATCGCGGGCGATGTCGAGCAGGGTTTCATCACCAGTGAGCAGTCGCGCCATCGCACCCGGTGTACCGCGAACCGGCGTGATGGCGATACCAGGTATGCTCGCGTCGGGTTCGCCTGACGCACAGGCCGCCAGGGCTATCCCCAATAAAAGACGACACATCACTACGAACAGTCGCTTCATCATCATTCCTTCCAAGCTGCCCAGGCAGCACGTATCATTCTTACCACCACATCACATACAGTTACAACGTTGCAAGCCCTGACGCTTCTCTCGTAACATGTATGTCGGCAGCAAACTGCGCGCCGCACTTGATATTCGTGGCCTGACCCGATTCGTATCGCCGTTGTAGTACAACAGCGATCAGCCGTATAATTTACCATAGGTTCCACCCTCGTCGCTCCAGAGCCACTGCGGTCTGCACCTGGACTACTGGCTCCGTCAATCTAAACAAACTCGCCCAAGATACTTGCGCACTGTGGCATATTTACGGTATCATGCAGGACGTGTCTTATGTCACCTGGAAGACGCCTGGCTCCCAGAACATATATTCTACTCGTGTGTAAACCCACTTCGTATGTTCGTATGTATGATTGATTCGTTCCACGCGAGTGTAATCCATGCACTTTAAGGAGAGCAATATGACCACCGATCGATTAAGTTGGCAGATTCAAAACGAGGCGGTACTTGGCGAACTGATTACCCTGATGAATCTGCACCCCGATGAACAACGCCTGCTGGGTGAGTTGTCCAGTGCAGCCACAGCTATTGCACCAGCAATGACCGAGGCCTTTTATGCCCGGCTTTTTGCCCATCCTCATACCGCCGAATATCTGCAAGGCGTTCATACAGATCGTCTGCACTCAATGCTCCAGCAGTGGTTTATTGCCCTGTTCTGTGGCACCTATGATGAAGCCTATGCCCGGAGCCGTATGTCCATCGGGCAAATCCATGTCCGCATCGGCTTACCGGTACGCTATCCGCTGGCAATGCTGGATGTGGTGATGCCCTTTGGCGAGCAAGTGGCCCGCCAGAGTAATCAGCCTGAAGCGGCGCTGACGGCGTTTCACAAGGTACTGGCGCTCGATGTAGCGATTTTTAATCAGGCCTACGAGGATAACCAGTTACGGCACCTAGCGGAACTGGTCGGCGGTGAACGTCTGGCGCGGCGCTTGCTGACCGGTACGTAAGATCTGAACCACCCCGTGCATGAGAGCGGGGGCTGGCGAACTCCCAGGGCTGGCAAGGAGAGACAGTGCATGCACTGTCTCTCCTTGTCGCTACCAACAAACCCGCACGGGCAAGGGTACCTGTTCCGGTGGGGGCATGGGGTTATTCTGTGTCCCTACACGCATCAACGTACGCTTGCTTCCGGTTGGAAGGCTGGGAACCATAAACTCTTGAAAGGCAGCCATTCTTAACGTCATGCCCATATGGAACGTAGTGGTGGTGCCTGGGTCAGGCTTTGCGCCTGCAACAGTGGGAAAGCGAGGCTATTCTGGCCCGGCTTTGCGCTCTGGGTGAAAAGTCGGGTCAGAGCAGGAAAAAGGATCGCTATGCTACAGACTGAACCCATGTAACCAGGGATCCGCAGCCACAGTTGCCCGCACCCCTTGTGGGCAACTGTCTCCCCGAACAGGGGCTGGCAAGGATCCCCTGATCCTCAGGGCATGCGATCGACCTCAGGCTAGGGCACCGGTGTGGGCTCCGGCGCAGGCGCGGCTGACGCTGGTACCTCCTGGAAATCTTCGGCGGGAATATTGATCAGCGGCATAATCCCGCCCTCACCAGTAGTGAAGCGCGGCAGCACACCATTCCACTTCTCGATAAACCGCAGTTGGAGCAACGCTGGTGAGATGACTTCGCGCTGCAAGCGTAATGCCTCGGCCTCGGCCTCAGCCACACGCAAGCGAGCCTGGGCTTCAGCGTCGGCGCGCGCTACCTGCTGCTGAGCCTCAATGCGTGCCCGCTCCAGTTCGCGTTCGGCACGCAGGGCATCCTGCTCGGCAACCTGCTTGGCTTCAATCGCCCGGCTGAATTCTTCACTAAAGTTAAAATCGGTGATTGATACCTCCTCAACACGGATACCGCGCGAGCCAAGCCGCTCAACCAGCACATCGCGAATCGATGCCGAGACGAGCGGGCGCTGGGTGATTAATTGTTCGGCCGTAAACTGTGCGGTGGCTGCCTTCACTGACTCCTGGATAGCCGGATCAATGATCTTCTGCTCATAGTCGGTACCAATCTCACGTACCAGTTCACCAACACGCATCGGGTCAGGACTATAGTTCAGCACCACCTGGGTCGTAACAAATTGCAAGTCACGCGAAGCCGCCGATGAGGTTGAGGCCAACCGTTGCGTTTTTACATCGACAATAGTGACCGAGGTGATAAATGGTGCACGGAAATGCAAGCCTTCATCAAAGACATCCGTCACCTCACCAAACGTTTTGACCACGGCCCGGTTACCAGCCTCAACAATGGTATATGAATTGAAAAGCGCTACCAGTGCAATTATCGCCAGAAATCCTACCACAACGAGTGTACCAATGGCACCGCCACGTAAGGGAATATCCATACCCGGGCTGGCAACTGGCCCTTTGACGCTCCCACGATCAGCCATGACCGACTCCTTTTTTACATCAAAATTTTCATGTCAACACTATAGATGATATGCCATAATCTTGAAGTCCATTATACTCGAGTTATCTCCTGCACCGTCCCTGTTGGATCAGACGCTATTCGGATGCATGTTGTTGCACGTGTAAGCGGCGTACCACCAGAGATGTGAAACGCGAACCGCTGTACCGGAAGTTGCGTACTTCCCCGTTGAGGGATTGGGGTATAGTAAAGGTTATGTCGATTGATCAGCGGTACCCGTTCTGAGGAACGTTCGCCTGCCGGGGTTGCGGGGGCCCGAATTTCCCCACTCCCCCATCGGAACGAGGACAAACGTCACAGCAGTATCGAGTGAGTCTCCGATTGCGTTCATCGCGTCCGAAAGCGATAAAGCGTAACACGATCAAACAAATCGGAATAACCTTTAGTCACTGTTCACCCCCCCAACGTCTTACTCCATCCGGCTCCCGTTAGCGGACTCCTCAAAGCCCAGCGCCTCGGCTACAATGTAGAGCGGTCGGTGCTTCACCTCGTCGTAAATGCGCCCCAGGTATTCGCCAATAATCCCCAGAAAGATCAGTTGCACACCACCCAGAAACAGCACCATGACGAGCGTGGTCGCCTGGCCCTCAAAGGCATACACACCCGGAATAAGCCGCAAAATAACCGTGGCAATAATTCCCAACAGACTCAGAGCTGTGACCAGAAAGCCGGCATAGGTGGCAAGTTGCAGCGGCAGGTATGAGAAGCTGGTAATACCGTCAAAGGCAAACCGCAGCATTTTGCTCAAGGGATATTTGGTTTCGCCCACCGTGCGTGCATCACGCTTATAGGGTACCCCGATCTGCCTGAAACCTACCCAGACCGATAGCCCGCGCATAAAGCGGTTATACTCACGCACGCCCTTGAGCGCATCGACCACGCGCCGATCCATCAGTCGAAAATCGCCAGTATCCACCGGAATGTCCACGCTGGTGATGCTGGCAATCAGCCGATAGAAGAACGACGCCGTAACCTTCTTAAACCAGGTCTCTCCGGCGCGCTCGGTGCGCACACCATAGACCACCTGGTATCCCTCTTGCCAGCGGCGGATCAGATCGGGAATAACTTCCGGTGGATCTTGCAAATCCGAGTCAATCACCACCACTGCCTGCCCTCGGGCATAGTCCGTCCCGGCAGTGATCGCAAGCTGGTGTCCAAAATTGCGCGAAAAATTGATAACCTTGACACGGGCATCCTGGGCATGCAGCTCGCGCATGATTTCCGGTGAACGATCCCGCGAACCGTCGTTTACCAGGACAATCTCGAACGGCTCGTTCAGAGGTTCCAACGCGGCCACGGTGCGGCGATAAAATTCGGGCAACAGTTGCTCTTCGTTGAACACCGGCGCGACGACCGAGAACATCGGAGCGGACGAGTTGTGCGGATGGATGGCTTGCGATGCCATTTGTGTAAGTGTCGTCTCCATAGCTTTTTTCCTTATACTGATGGCAAGTACCGGTTCCAGTGAAGTGTCTGGAAGGTCAATACCTGTCCGGCGTTTCTCAGGTCTGGCGGGGGCCGGCGGCCCTTGCCAGAACCCCTGGGCGAACGCTCCCTGGAACACGGGCGCGATAGCGAACCATATCTTCGCATTCTACCAGTATTGTAACATGCGGAAGCATAGCATGGCGGTCGTACGCAACCGGACTATACACAGTGGCAATCAGCGGGTACCGGTGAACGGGCCTGTCCGTTGCAGCGGAGGGGCTATGGGGTGAAGCGAACCGTGTGTCTTTCCCCGTCCGGCCACACTACCGGGTGGAACGGGAAGCATCAGACGGACAGCCGGTGTGCATGCTGGCAACCGATCTGCTGGATCTTTGTTCTGTCATATGTGGAAAAAGTACTTTACTATAAACACAACATTATGGTATTGTAGAGGTATACAATTTTGTTCGTGCCGGACTCGGAGTCCGGCAGCAACAATGTGGGTATAAGCTTATTCAAGAAGGAGGAACCACGTTGTATACTCGGATACCGAACACTCCGTTGGGTCAATCGTCAGGAGCATGGTACGGGATTGTCGGAATTGTGTTGGGACTGCTGTTAATGGTTGCGCCGGCACTGTATAACGTTGACGCTCCGGTGGGGCATCTGGTTCTCACCGGCCTGATCGTTGCGGTCTGTGGGGCAGTAAGCGGCTTTGGTACGAGCTATCTTCGCACCACAGCCGTACAGGTCTTTGGCGGCTTGATGGCGCTGGCCGGATTGTGGGCACTCATTTCGCCGTTTCTGTTTGGTTATCCGCTCGCAAGTCCGCTCCTGCGGATGGTCGTCATTATCGGGATTGTCACCGCAGCGCTGGCTGGCTATGGATTGACCAATCAGACCCCGGTGGCTGATACAAGCAAAACGTCGGCGCAGATCTTTACGGCTACCTGGAAGGGATGGCTGGGGATTCCCGGCATTGTGGCCGGCCTCGGATTGATTATCTCCGCGCTGCTGTTCACCGGTGAAGAGCAGGCTGTGCTGGGCCGCAACACGATGCTGATTGGGGCGGTCTTGCTGGTATTGAGCGCGGTTGGCGCGTTCGGGGTCGATTATCTGCGCAAGCAGGTGCTGCAACTGATTGGATGGTTAACCATTCTGCTGGGACTATGGACGATCATCAAGCCGTTCGTGTTGTCAACCCCACGGGACAATCCGCTGTTCGTGATCACGATCATTACCGGAGTGGTGACCGTGCTGGTTGCCACCTATGCGTTGCTCACCGTACCACCGGCAGACGATGAAGCGCCGCTGCTGGCGGAATTGATGGGCAGTGAAGCGCTGCGGAGCCTGGATGTACAACTCAGCCTGTTCGGAACGGTACTCGGCCTGCTGCTGCTGACCGTGGCAATGATAATGCCAGTTGACGCTATGAGCGATGCTATCAGTCAGAATGCGATTATTACTGGCGCGGCGATCGCGCTGTTCAGTGCGTTGAGCATCCTCGGCTATCGCTATGTCCGTGTTGGACTGGGGCAACTGCTGAGCGGTTTGATGGCACTGGCCGGTATCTGGGCTATCGCTGCCGCTTTTCTCCTCGGGTATGCTACAGACAGTGTGTTGTTTGGCCTGAGCATTATCACCGGCATTGCTACCGTGCTGCTGGCCAGCTATGTGCTCGTCACCGCACCTGCTACCGACAATTTCGGTGCGTTTGCCACTGATGTCTGGAGATGGCTCCAGACATCAGTGCAGACGTTGTGGGGACAGGCCTTCGACCTGCCTCGCAGAAGCGAATAACGGGCAGAGAGATTCGGCCTGCATCGGTTGTGGAGAACCAGTGCTCAGACTTGAGTCTGGACGCTGCGAGACCCGGACTCACGCCTGGACTGGGCTGTACAACTAATGCAGGCTTGCTATCGAGGAAGTACAGCAACACGATTTCTTACAACCAGGGAACGCCGAGGAACACAGAAATGCGATTTCCTCGGCGTTTCTCTGCGTCCGCCAGCGAAAAGGGCATGCATTGCACGCCACTGCGTCACTTGTGTCAGGTATACGAGTGACGCGGTGGATGAAAAAAGCATTTCTTTCATGCTGCCATAGGCGAAAATGGTCAACAGATGACCCACCACGATGCACCTGGAGTCACGGCTCCTCCAAACCACCTCACTTGAACGGTTACTTTAGTATTGACAAATAATAATAATATGTATAGTATAATATTACACACTTACGCAATAGGATGTCATCAAACCATCAGTACCTGCGATGCGCAGTATACCCTGCTATATCGCTGGTCTAGCGCATGTTATCAGTCTGGTTATGGTACACCATCTTCAACAGATACCCTTTTTTTATGATCTCGATGCGTCGGCGCTCACGATGATCGAGCAGGCAGCGCAGACGTGCCTGATTGAACGCCATGCCTTTTTCTTTCACCAGGACGATCCGGCCACCCACTTTTATCTGCTGCTGGAGGGGAGCGTGCGGCTGATGCAGGTGACCGCCACGGGCGAGCAAGTCATCTTGCGCTTTGTGGGGCCGCAGGACGGCATCGGCATCATTGCCGCACTCGAACAGGCAACCTATCCCCTGGCAGCCCAGGCGGTGCATGACTGTGTGGCCCTGGTATGGGATCACGCCACGCTACGGCAATTGATTGAGCGCTATCCGGTGCTGGCATTGCGGGCATTGCGTCTGGTTGCAGGACACCTGGTCGAACTGCAAACACAATACCGGGAACTGGCGACCGAGCGCGTCGAACGGCGTGTGGCGCGGGCACTGGTACGACTAGGGCAACAGGTCGGGCGCAACGTTGAGGGTGGGATCCTGATTAACATGCCGCTTTCGCGCCAGGATGTGGCCGAAATGACCGGTACCAACCTGTATAGCGTCAGTCGCATCGTCAGTAAGTGGGAGAAACAGGGCTTGCTCGAATCACGGCGTGAACGGTTGCTGATCCGTGAGCCGCAGCGTCTGGTAGTTATTGCCGAGGATATGCCGCCAGAAATCCCTGCTCCTCTCCGGTAAATGTTCGGGATCACCAGAATACTACAGAACATATCAGCAGAATCCACAGGCAAACCTGAAAAAAGAGGTACATGGTTGCACTTTTGCAAAGACAGCGCCGTTGATCTGGGGTATGCTAACTGCCATATCAATAACGGAACGAGAGGAACGGTCAATGAGTGTACCGAACGAAACAGGGGTAGCGCTTCCCGGCGAGGGACTGAGTCTGGAACGTATGCCTGGCCACTGGCTGCTGGCACGGATGGGCAAACGGGTCTTGCGTCCTGGTGGTCTGGAGTTGACGCGGCAGATGCTGGAGGCGCTCGCTATCCGGCCTGAAGATGCACTGGTTGAGTTTGCCCCCGGTCTGGGAGTGACGGCACAACTGGCGTTGCGTTATCGTCCTGCATCCTATATCGGGGTCGAGCGTGATGAGGCCGCTGCCGTTACTGTGCGGCGCTCTTTGAGTACTCCCCAGCAACGCTGCATCGTCGGGCGGGCCGAAGAGACCGGGTTGCCCGTTGCCTCAGCGACGGTGATCTATGGTGAGGCGATGCTCACCATGCACACGCCCGGCCAGAAAGCGGCGATTATCCGCGAGGCATGGCGCGTGTTGCAGCCAGGCGGGCGCTATGGCATCCACGAGTTGTGCCTGGTACCAGACACGCTGGACACCGCCGTAAAGGAGACGATTTTGCACGATCTGTCGCAGGCCATTCATGTTGGTGCCCGACCATTGACGGTGTCGGAATGGCGAGCGGTTCTGGAAGCCGAAGGGTTCCAGGTGCAATCGGTTGCTACAGCACCGATGCATTTGCTGGAACCGCGGCGTATGATCCAGGATGAAGGGCTGGGGCGGGCACTGCGAATTGCCTGGAACATCGTGCGCAACCCTGCAGCACGTCGGCGCGTGCAGGCTATGCGCCAGGTGTTCCGCAAACATCAAGCCCATCTCAGTGCGATTGCACTGGTGGCACTGAAATCTGAACAATAGAAAGGGCGCTGGCTATGGACGCAACGACATTTGTCGATCTGGCAACTCAGGTGGAGATTCCAGCTAATGGAACGATCAGTCAGACGATCTACCAGGATGCGCAGGTAAAGGTGGTACTCTTCGGCTTTGCGGCCGGGCAAGAATTGTCAGAGCATACGGCGAGTATGGCTGCGATCCTTCATTTCGTGCAGGGTGAGGCGCATGTGACACTTGGCACGCAGGACATTGCGGCACAGGCCAACACCTGGATCCATATGCCGCCACACCTGCCGCACAGTATTAGCGCCCGAACCCCGGTGATCATGCTCCTGCTGCTGCTCAAATCAACCGCATTGCACGATGAAGGGTAAAGCAAACAACGGGGATCGCAACACGGCATGGTATGCCCGTTGTGTCAGTCTCGCCGGCATCACGCTCTTGCTGGTGCTGTGGCACCTGGCATCGCTGGTCTATAATCCCGTGGTGTTACCATCACCGTGGGCGACGGTCAGCGTACTGGTGACGTTAACCATCGAGGGTCAGGTCATACCCACAGCACTGATCACCACCGCACATGCATTAGGCGGCTTTGGTCTGGCCGCTCTGCCTGGCAGCATGCTGGGCATTGCAGCCGGGATCAATCTCTGGGTGCGCTGGCTGGTATGGCCGGTGGTGACAATATTCCAGGGTATTCCACCGATTGCCTGGATCGTCCTGGCGCTACTCTGGTTCGGCATGGGTGGCGGTACTCCTGTGTTTACGGTGGCGGTAGCCACACTGCCAATCGTGTTCGTCGGAGCGCTGGAAGGTACCCGCACCGTTGACCATACGCTGCTGGAAATGGCCTATGTTTTTCGGATACCGCGCCGTATGTTGATCAGCGACATCTATTTACCGCACCTGCTGTCCTACCTGTTCCCGGTGATCATCGCCGGGCTGGGTATTGCGTGGAAAGTGGCGTTGATGGCCGAGTTATTGGCCGCAAACAGCGGCATTGGTGCCAAGCTGGGAATGGCACGTATCAACCTGGACACGGCGGCGGCGATGGCCTGGATCGCGGTTGCGGTACTGCTTATGTTTACGTTCGAGTATGTGGTTCTCCATCCGCTCAAGCGCTGGCTGGAACCCTGGCGTCAACCAGCACCGCTCATGGATATGCCGGTTGACCGAATGAACCACGTCGTGCGTTCTGAACTCGTAAGGTAGACCTTCAATGCTGACCTTCAGCAATATTTGTCATTGGTATGGAGCAACGGTTGTTGTCGATCAGATCAGCTTCCAGGTAAAGCCGGGGCAGGTCGTCGCACTGACTGGCCCATCGGGGTCTGGGAAAACCACGCTGTTGCACATTGCAGCCCAACTGATAACACCGGCGCAAGGTACCGTTGAGAACCAGTTTCGCCAGACAGCGTACATGTTTCAAGAGCCGCGACTGTTACCCTGGCGCACCACAATCGACAACATTGCTCTGGGCCTCAAAGCACGCCGGGTTAGCCGCACAGTACGGCAGCAGATTGCCTGGAACCTCGCTGAACGCCTTGGCCTGGGAGCAGCACATGCGCATTATCCGCATCAACTTAGTGGGGGCATGCGGCAGCGTGTAGCCCTGGGACGTGCGCTGGCGATCAATGCCGACCTGCTCCTGATGGATGAACCGTTCAGTGCCTTAGATGTTGGACGCCGCCGCGAGTTACAAGACCTGCTGCTACGCTTGCTGGCTGAATATGGCCTGGCCGTTCTATTTGTTTCGCACGATCTGGCCGAGGCAGTACGGCTTGGTGATGAGTTGCTCGTGTTGTCCTCCGCTCCCGGGCGGATTGTCTATCGCTGGCAACAGGATTGCCCGCCGCCGACACGAGATGATCGCTACATTTACGCCACGGTTGCGGCACTGCTTCAGACACCATCCGTTATGTCAAGTTTTGGGGTACACAATCACCAAGGTGGTGGAGCCTGATGCGCTAACTCATGGTTGATCACGATGATGTTGAAGTATACCAATGGTACATCGGATTCCCGGCTGAAGCCGGGTCGGTGTTGCCGCAGACCACCGCATGGCGACCGCACTCCATATCCGGACTATTTTTTCAACGTTCATGAGCCTGGATCTCAATCCGTCCAGGCTCACGCCTGGACGCCAGGTCTCCACCACATGTTTACTGTGGTTGACCACTCATTACCGATCAGTCCGGGTTGAACATAGTCAGATTTCGACAGGAGCACTACAAAATGAGTCACCAATTCACGCGTCGGCAATTTTTACAGCTTGCAGCTACTGCCGGTACTCTGACAGCGTTCGGACTGACGGGCTGTACCCGGCAGACATCCGAAACGCAGGCAGTACCGCTGGAGCAACTGGTTATCAAAGGGCCGCCAGCCCCACCGTCGATTTTGCTGGCCCATGTGTCGCGGCAGGAGCGGCTGACTGCTCTGGTGCCAGAGGTTCAGTTTGATACCTGGGCGAATCCAGATCAACTGCGAGCCGAGGTAACATCAAACGCACTGCACGTGACGGCAACGCCCACAAATGTGGCAGCGAATCTCTATCGCCGTGGAGTGCCGGTGCGCCTGCTGAATGTGACCGTATGGGGGATGCTGTATGTCTGTGCAGTTGACGCAAGTATCACCACCTGGAATGACTTGCAGGGAGCGCGGATTGTCATCCCCTTCCGCGGTGATATGCCCGACCTGATCTTCCGTTACCTTGCGCGTGCGCACGGGCTGGATGTTGATCGCGATTTGACGCCCCAGTATGTCTCGGCACCGATCGAGGCCCTGCAACTCTTGTTGGCCGGGCAGACACAGGTAGCTGTACTGAGTGAACCGGGTGCGACTGCCGCGCAGATTCGTGGGCAGCAAGAAGGTATGACCATCCATCGCGCGCTCAATCTTCAGGAAGAATGGGATGCCGTTACCGGGCGCGGCCCACGTATCCCACAGGCAGGTACGCTGGCTGTAGCCGCTCTGGTTGATAACTATCCCGACGTTGTGGCTGCGATCCAGGACGGTCTGTACGAGGCCGTGGATTGGTCACGCCAGCATCCTGAGCAGGCGGCACAACTTGGCGCACCATTACTCGGCTTGCAGGAGCCAATTATCGCCCAGTCGCTGCCACGCATGCAGCTTGAGATGGTACCCGCCACCACTGCACGTGATGATCTAGAGTTCTTCTTCAGCCGTCTGAAGGAGTTGTCGCCTGATGTGATCGGTGGCGACTTGCCTGATGACACATTTTATGCGGCATAGTGCGGTGTGATTATGCTTTACTGCGTCGTTGAGAGCTAACGCGATGCCAGCAGCATTCCCAACCCAGACGGTGCGCCTGCGCCTGATTGCGTTACCAACCGAACATGGTGGATGGGCTTTCCTCATCGCTCCTATCCTGACGGGCCTGTGGATTAGCCCTACTGTTGCAGGGGGGTGGCTAAGTCTGGCAGCCCTGGGGGCCTTTCTCACCCGTCAACCGCTCAAACTGGCGTTGGGCGACTGGCGACGCAGCAAACGCTATCCACGCACGATCTGGGCTGAACGGTTTGCCTGCCTCTATGCCATACTATCCTTGCTGGCTGCCAGTATCGCTCTGTGGGTCACAGACCATGCCTTCTGGCTACCTCTGCTATTGGCAATGCCTCTGCTGCTCGTGCAACTGTTGGCGGATCTGCGACGCCAGAGTCGCACCCTGATCGCAGAACTGGCCGGCGCAACCGCGCTACAAGCAATAGCCGCAGCACTGCTGCTGGCAGGCGGAGAGGTGTTGGCTTCGGCACTGGGGTTATGGGCAATACTCTCGCTCTGGGCGCTCACCAGTATTGTGTATGTGCGCACCCGGTTGCGTCTGGCACGTGGTCAGGCTACCCGACGTGTACCAGTTTATCTTGTTCACACTGGTGCATTCGCGCTTGTGGTCGGGTTTGCGTGGCTCGGTCTGATCTCCTGGCTCGCCGCGACTGCCGCCGGTCTCCTCGCCGTCCGGGCATGGATTGGCTTGCTACCGCGTAGCCTGAACACACCCACTCCAATCGTCGGGATGCAAGAGCTGGTGGTCGCGCTGTTCACGGTGGTGCTGGTTGCTATGGGATGGCGTTGACGGATGCTGACTGCCGACCGCCAACCACCCACTACTGCATGTGGCCGGCGATCAGCGATCAGCTTAGACTCGCTCCAGTTTGACCAGTGTCTCAAAGAAGACCACGCTGGCACCAACCTGATCAGTCAAAGCCGTGTTTTTGAGAACAGGATCGGTACGCATGGCAGCATTGAGATGCGTCCCTCTGGCACGCTGTGGATCGGCCTGTATACGCTCGCCGTCGATAATGATATCGTTTGCACCATACGCCCAGTGGCCAAACCCAACAGCAAAGCTGGCTGTGCCCGGCCGAATGCCCTCAATTACTTTGACTGACAAGATGAGCTGGCGGCGATTCCCATGGCCCAGATCCCACTCGCCATCCGGGTTGGAAACCGAACGAACCCGAACGCTATCCCCATCGTGCAATCTCAAGCGCTCCGCGTCGAGCCGATTGAGCAACAGCACGTTTTCGGGCAGTATATTCAACAGCCAGTAGTTGCTGATAGTGCGTGACTTGGTGGTTGTAATATCGCGGAAGGTAATCAGCCGCAGATCGTGGCCCTCATCATTGATCGGGTTGCCCATACAATCGGTGTAGGGTGGGAAGAAGCGTGGGATGCCGCTGAACAGAGTCGGGGTCATACCATTGGTGGCTGTAGCAGCCTTCTCGCTATAGAGATTGACCAGCTTGCCATACTTATTCCTGACCTGCTCGTTCACATAGGCTTGATCGAAGTTTTCAAAGCGCCCACCACGGTTGAGCACATAAACGACCTTGCGCCACCATGCTTCGCCACATGCCTGTTTCCAGCGCTCGACCTCAAATACACTGCGTGGCAAGTGGCGGCGTGCCTGGAGGAACAGTGCCACTTCCTCATCACTGGCATCGGGTACTTCCTGACCGGGTTTATCTCCTGCCGCCACATTCGCTACCATTTTTAGGTAATACTGGTCAAAATGAGTGAAATCCTCACCTGGAGCGAACCCATCACGTCCAAAACCGGTCAAACCGAGTTCTACGCCCAGTGCCAGCAGCATGGTCTCCAGCGAGATGGGCATCTCCACACCAGCTACAGAGACAGTTTCGGGAATAGGTGCAATCGTTGGCTGGCGGATAGGCTGGATTTTGCTTGAAAAGGAAGGGTGGCTGCCGTGGAACTCCCAGCGCTCCAGATAGCTCAGGTCGGGAAAGATGTAGTCAGCATACATTGAGGTCTCGCCAACAACAATGTCATTGGCGATGAACAACGGCAGTTTCTCGGTGTCCATCAAGATCGGAATGAGCTCATTGCCACCGGGCAACGCATACACAGGCGATCCCATATAAAGTATCAGGCACTTCACCGGATACGGATACTGGTCACCAATACTGGGAATAACTTCCTGATAGATGTCGCTGGAGAGCGGGTACCACGGGCGTCTGGCGGGATAACCCGTAAACAGAGTCGTCTCTTCATACATCATATCGTGGCGGATGCTGGTGACACCAAAGGCGTTCAGCTTACGCGGATGCAGGGATTTGAACAGAAAGGGTTGATTCTCGTTATCGCCAGTGATGTTCCACGCACTGGCCGAAATGAAGCCACCCTGCCAGTCGTAGTTGCCGATCAGCAGATTCAGCGCGTTGAAAGCAAAGCAGTTATAGAATCCGTTGGTATGCTGGCTGACACCCCGGTGAATATCGGCAACCGCACGCTTGCCGTGTGCTGTGAACTCGTGTGCCACCGCGACAATGTCCGCGGCTTCCAGTCCGCAGATCTGCGCCCACTCTTCGACGGTGTGTTCCTGCGCCGATTCGTAGAGCAGTTGCAATGACGACTTGACCTGAACTGACTGCCCGTCGGCGGTGCGTAACGTGGTATCCACCAACAGATCGCCCTCAACCGATTGGGTGTCGTCATTCGGATCGACGGCAACAGGCTTGCCGTTGCGCAACACAACGAACAACTCATAATCATAGGTGCTACCATCCTCAGCGTTTCGTTGCTGAACGGGTGCCACATCAATCTCGTGCGCCCGCAGGAACTTACCCGGCTGACCGTTCGCGTCGATCACCACCAGCCAGGTGGCATTACACCAGGTCGGCTCGCCCGTGGACTGGGCGGCGGCTTTGTTGGCGTTGGCAAGGTAGCGTGCGTCATAGCGGTCGTTCTCGATTATCCAGCGGATCATGGCCAATGCCAGCGCCGCTTCCGTACCGGGCTTAATGGGCAGCCATTTCCAGGCTTTTGAAGCCGTTTTGGAGAACCGCGGATCGACCACTACTATCCGCTGCCGGCCCTCCACAATATTCTGCGTGATGCGTACCGAGCGTCCTGGAGGGCCATAATTGCCCTCAAAAGGGGATGCACCCACAAAGAGGATGAACCGCGTGTTTCCGGTGTCTGCCTGCCAGTAGAACTTCTTGCCACCCGTCCATTTGACTGTCCGGGCCTTCGCGTCATAGCCCCACTGCTCGCTCATCGCTTTGCCAGTGAAATAGAGGCTGCCCTGACAGACCGTCGTGTGCCCATGGGCATTCACCGAGCCGAACGCATCCCGCACAAAGCGCTGAATAAAGTCTCCCCGCCCGGCCTTCAAGCGCCCCCAGTTGAAGACCAGTTGATTGTTTTTGGGCCCCAGATCGGGATGATCAGGGTCGATCAGCGTGTCTAGATGCTCGCGGTACTTTTGCTGGAAGGCGCGAATAGCATCCTGCACGGCGCTTTCGGGCTGTTGGCCGCTACGCACGCTGGTGATTATCTTTTTAAGCGCGGCAACATCGGCGGCCATCGCCTGCGCAACCTGTGGATCGCGCAACGCCCAGATCTCTTGCAACCCGGATACATGCCGGTTCTCCTCGCCAGGGACATCTTTGAACAGTTGCCCGCCCTGAACAATCTCCTGGATCGCCTGGTCGAAAGGGATGCTCACCCACTGGTTCTCGCCGCGTTTGCCCGCCCGTTTGAGGACAGTACGGATGCGATAGGGGTCGTAGACACTCTGGAGACCTGCCTGACCCTTCGGGCAGATCGCACCGTCAATCGGTGCCGTCATCACAGGCGATGTTTCGTATGGCAGATGCGGCCAGAGAGTCTGTGGGGCACGCGGGTTGCCGTCGATTTTGACAGCCACACCGTTGTGTACCTTCACCTTAATCCCACAGCCGGTATTGCACTGTAAACAGACCGAGTAGAGGATGTTCTCCGGATCGGCATACGGATAGTCCCCCGATCCCTGGAACGAATCTCTTATCTGTTGATAAGAACAACTGCCCAGCAATGCTGCCCCACCCGTGAATGCACCGATTTTCAGAAACTGACGCCGACTTGACGACATTCCAGAATCAGCCGCTTGCTTATTCTGCCGCGATTTTCGTCTAAACATTGGTAGCACCTCCTACATCTTGCTTGAACTGTTGACCAATCACGCGACTCTGCTCCGGCACGACTGGTATCGTGTCAGCCGTACCACCGTCGTCTTCATCATCTTTGAACTGCTCGCCAATCTCGTGGAACAGTGGTAACAGCCGAAACATGATGCTGAACGGAAGTACCACCAGTGCAACGCCACCAATGCTGCTGGCCCATTCCCAGAAACTGGGAAAGTAGGAGTATGCCCAGCGTGGTTGATTAATCACATGGTCTAACCCTGGCAGCATGGGAACAATGTAGGCCGGCACCACCAGATTGAAACGTACGGCGACAATGCCAATCACCGCACTCAACCCCCCCAGTCCCAGCCAGAAGGGATTATGGCGCATACGTGGCAGCGTAACCAGCAGGATGGGGATCAGGATGCCCACCAACATCTGCCCAATCCAGAAAGTATAACGAAACTGACCAAACAGGAGCGCATGGTAGACCTCCAGATGCTCCGGGATGTTGCCATACAATCCCACCAGCAACTCCGCTGCTATCAGGATCAGGTCGATCCCAATGAACAGCAGCATCAGGTTGGCCAGGCCACGTGTGATAGCGAAATGCTCCTCATCTTTACGCCCAAAAAAGCCATAGAGGAAGGTCATCAGGGCAGCACCACTGGCAAGCGCCGAGACCAGAAAGATGATCGGAAACAGCCCGGTGTACCAGTATGGCTTGGCAAGTACGACCGCGAAAATCGAACCGGTGCCACCATGCACAATAATGGCGACAGGAACACCAATTATGCCCAACGTCTTAACCCGACGCATACTCTGTGTGTGACAATATTGATACTCACTCTGCTGCTGCGGGCAACGGAACCCCAGAGAGACCACACGATAGAACCACCGTCGCCAGCCAGTCGTGCGCAGTGCCAGATCTGCCAGGTCGCAACGCATCAGCAGCCAGAGTTCTGAGGCCAATACGGTAATATAAAACCCATACGCAATCACTTCCCAGGCCAGCACCGAGGTATAGTTCCAGCGGGTGAACACATACCAGAATCGCCAGGGATGCCCCAGATCGATCCAGACAAATAGCATACCCGCCACCAACGCAAACAGAGCTGAGAGCAGCGCCATCCGTCCTGCTTTTTCATACTGTTCCATACCAAACACATAGATCAAGGTAGACAACAAAAATGACCCGGCCGATAGTCCGATAAAGTAGATGTAGAACGCGACCCACATACCCCACCCCATCGGGCTGGTCAGCGTCGTAACTTTCAACCCTTCTACCATACGCACACCAAGCGCAATCAGCCCGATGATCGACAGAACTGCGAGACTGCCATAAAAGAGCGTTTGCATCCAGCGTGGCCGTTGTGTGGTAAGGTGGGGGGCGATCGTGTTTGCATCCGTCCTCCACGCGCCAGATTGGTGCGTCACTTCATCCGAAGTGAGATTGTATTCCATTGTGACACCTCTATCCTTCCTTTAGATCAGGTAATAGGCACTCGGCTCAGTGCCCAACTCCTCTTTGAGTCGCATCACATTGGGTGACGCAATCAACTCTGAAACCAGGTTAGCGGAGTCGTTTGCATCGCCAAAGAATGTTGCACGCCCGATACAGGTGGTCACGCATTGCGGGAGCATGCCCTTCTCAATGCGGTGCTTACAGAAGTGGCATTTGCGGGCGTTGCCCACTGGCGACTGCCGACCCTGTCGTCCTCGGAGTTGACCATATTCGGGACTGGCGACCATGTCATATTCGGCGCGATGCGGCGCGTTATCGCTGTGATATTCGCCGAAATCAAACGAGCGTGCGCCATAGGGGCAGGCCGTGATGCAGTAGCGGCAGCCAATACACGCATCATAATCAATAACCACGATTCCATCAGCGCCCTTCCACGTCGCATGTACCGGGCAGACTGGCACGCAGGGTGGGTTCGCGCATTGTAAACAGGGGCGGGGTAAAAAGCGCCGGGCGACATGGGGATAGGTGCCAACCTCTTCTTCCATGACCGGGCGATAGAGAACACCCGGTGGTAGCGCGTTCTCGGCGACACAGGCGATCGTGCAGGCGTGGCAGCCCACACACTTGCGCAGATCAATAACCATTATCCAGCGCCGCTGCTCCATTGGCTTTTCCAAAGCGCGTTGCAGATCACGCATCATACGCATCAAGACATCCTCGCCAGGTTGCGGCGGCGGCAATTCAGGCAGTTCCAGCGTTTCAAGCCTGGACGCAGCCGCTTGCGCCTCCCTGGGTTGGCTAGACCACAGCGCGAGCGTCAGCCCGGCCAGGACGTTCTGGGTCATGTGCTGCAACGCCTCGCGTCGTCCAACCAGATTAATCGGTGCCGATTGTGCTGGCGGCGGGGCCAGTTGTGTATCAACTCCCGCCCCCCCGCTCCGATCTGCCAGCGGTTCAACGCTGGTCTGGCTCTCTGTGGGCTGGAACGCATCCGCCATCCTATCCCAAACTTCGCGCTGTTGTACATACTTTTCCATAGCAACTTCTCCTTCCTGGAGGCTGGGCAACACCAGTGTGCCATACGACCTGGTTTGAAAGAGCGTCAATCGGTCAACAAACCAGGGCGACGTTCAGACCAGCCAGCGGCCTGGCGACGGGGAATCCAGCGGGGCCGGAACAGGCCCATACGCCGTAGCCGTGGATATCTGACGGCCATAAACCAGCGTCCGAATCGTAGCAGCATGCCCAGTAAATAGATGGACAGGGCGAACGGTGCCAACAGATTCACGAAATCAACCAGCATGTGTTTTCCTCCTGACGTTCCAATGACCTATAAACCATGGGGTACTTCCCCAGCATTGAGCAGCGCTAGCACAATCCGGCGGGCATAAGGTAACGTCAACCGGGTATCGGCAGTGTCCTGGGAATTGTCGTGATCATGCATGATCACCACGTCCCATGGTCGTGCTACCGTAGACCAGGCGTTCCAGGCCCACCAACATTGAGCGTATGACGAAGGCAACGTCACACGCTATAGCAATCCTCAATCAGTTGTGAAGAAATGGAGTCCAGGCTTTCGCCTGGTCTAGCTCCGTCCAGGCTTTCGCCTGGACTCCCGGTTTACAATGACAAAAGGATTGCTATATATAACAGGACTTACGCGGTCGCTCGAAGATCACGTCTTTTGTGCCTGCGGCAGCATGGAAGGGACTCTCTTTTGGTTCCACATTTTCGCCTTCGGCGAAAATGTGGAACCAAAAAAAAGAAAAAGTACCGCTCTGCCGAAGGCGAAATCTATTGGGTGATGAACGACTGCGTAAGTCCTATATAAGACAAGGGCAACCGTCGCGTTGATCGGCCATACCGCATGCAACGAAGCGTCCCGCATCGTGTGCAAGGTATGCTGCTTGTGGCGCTCATGGTGACATAGGCATCCGCGCCGCAAAACCTTCGCTGGTAAATCAGATTCGAGTCTAAAGCCTGGGTAGCGCTTCTGCCAGTAGGATTGCTCTATCCTAAAAGCGCTATCTAGCAAGCTTATCTCAATTGTAAACTGGAGTTCAGCCTTTAGACTGGGCCAGGCGAAAGCCTGGACTCCATTTCTTCACAACTGATTGAGGATTGCTATAAGTCCTGGAATCCTGCTTACAACGAACATAACGATCACGCTATGATAACATATTAGGCAAGAATTGTTTCTGGCTCAGTGTTAATGTAGCATGGCATATATCACTTGTCAATAGAATTACCGCATCTTATAACACATTAACCAGAAATTGATCACATATATAACCATAATATTAACAAATAATTTTCAATTAAATTCCTTGAAGGTTTAATCACAAGCTTGATTTGATAAGAGTATAATCGGTTTATTTCTCTTTGTATATTACTTCACACACCTATTACTGCCCGTCCTCAAGCGAATATGCAACTATTTTATGTTGTACATTTATTCACACTCATTATTTGTGGTATTTTGTACAGGTACGGGTATAGGGAACCGTTCAGATGAGGGTGGTTTGGAGGGCCGTGCCCTTCCAGGCGGTTCTTTTTCGGCCCATCGTGGGGACTTTGCCACCACAACGGGCCGACAAGCGGGGTTCGCGGGGGCCTGCGCCGTCCTGATGAGCTGAATCGAGCCGGAACATTGATCGCATGCATGGCCGGGTGAAGCACTGAGGCACGGCAGGAGATGAACTGGCCTGCTGCCAATTCTAAGGGTGGGAAGTGACAGATGTAGTGACGACTTCAGTCGTTTGTTCATCCAGCAGGCTGCGGAGTTCGTCCTGGAGTGCCAGGTGACAGATGTAGTCACGACTTCTGTCGTCAGGCATGGTTGACCGCTCCTGTACCGTTGCGCCATACGTCGCAACAACTTTCGTCGTTTGGGACGCCGGGAACGACGGAAGTAAGGGCTCACGGCCATACGCCGCTACTCTATGGTTCACATCAAAACCAGACCCCTGAACCCTTGTCCGCCATGGCAATTGGGCACCTGTTCGTACCCTGACAGCCCACCTGCTACCAATCCGGTTCAATCCAGACCGAGCGGAGTACAGATGCCTACCAGAAAAATTCAAAGCCAGGAACCAACGCACAGTGCTGGTTCCTGGCTCGGTCAGGCAATCATTTCACATTCGTATGAATGACTATAGCAACCCTATGGTCATGGTCGGCAGCTTCAGCCTGGTCTCGCTCCGTTCTGGCTGAAGCCGGGACTCCAGTGCTTCATAACGGAATGTAGGATTGCTATAGTGCCAGATTAACGCCGAATCAAAGGCATATAGAGCCGATTTTGCTCTGTTATTGGCTGCGATGTTGGCGTTGCGGTCGGGGTTGCCGTCGGTGTTGCCGTCGGTGTTGGATCTAACCCCTGCTCCTGTTCAAATTCTACTGAGAAGCCACCCACCGACTGTTCATCCAGCACGATGTCAATGTCTATGCGGGCGACATCGCCATAACTCGGCAGCGCCTCATTCGCCAGCAGGTGGGCCAGGTTGGCCTGGGTCGGGGCTACCTCAAAGCCCAGCGTCAGGTCAAGTGTCTGTCCGGGTGCCAGCTCCGGTGGTGGATCGGGTAAGATCCTGGGGATGAGCAACCCGGGTGGCAAACCAACCAGGATCTTGTCGATCCGGAGTGGTACACGGTGGTTGTTGGGATTCCCAACCCTGAAGGGAATCTCAAGTTGTACCAGATCGTTCAAGGAAAGAACCGGAAGCCGCCGGACATCCACATTCCGCTGGCTGAGTTGATCCCTAAAACCAGCTTGCCGTAGCCGCACCCGAATACAGCGGTGTAGACTGCTGTTACTCAGCAGTGCTGGCATCGACGTTGACGTGGGCGTGGGCGTTGCCATAGAACGAAGGTGAAGCTGGTTGTTACTCACCAGCGCGGGCGTTATCGTTGGCGTTAACGTGGGAACCACTATCACTGGCCTCCACGGTACGCAGTAGACATCAATACTGTTCGGCGGTAAGGTTATGTTATTCAACGAACTGATCGGTGTGAAGGTAATGCCAGCCCCAAAGTCTGCCCATTCAAAGTCAACGCTAACAGTACGAGCAACAGCCATAGGATTCTGCAACTCAATACACACCTCGCCCTGTCGATTGAGAATGGGCGGATCGGGCCGGAACGTGATCTCCTTCTCCATCCACGGCGGGTTAGCCGGCGGCAAATGAACCGGTGGCACATCAAGTTTGCGGATGCCTCCAATCAACCGATCACCAATCCAGCCTTGAACGTCGATGTGACAGGCCGTACCGAGCGGACGATCGGTCGGCGGTATCACCGTTAATTTCGCTTCCCGCACCTCACCCGGAGCCATGTTGACCAGTTGTGTCGGCGTCACACTGGCGCTCCAGCCCGGACAGGTGTTGTCCACAACCAGATTCACTGTTGCCACGCCACCAGTAGGATTGCCAACTACAAACGGTAACTCATCGGGCACACCGGGTTGCAGATTTTCCATCACATCCAGGTTGCGGTAGGTATACACCACCGGCGCATTACTATCCAGACCCTGAATTTTGACGCGGATGCAGTAATGCCCTGAACGGGTAGGCGTCCAGGTAATCTTGACCTCAACCACGCCCGATGGTGGCAAGGTAACGACCCGTGGATTACCAGCGGCTGGCAGCGGGCCAAAGGGAATCCCAATACCAAAGTTGTTCGGACTACTTTCAAAAGCGACATTGACCGTCTGGGCGGTGGTGCTGAGATTACGAATGCGTACACTGACATCGGTAGGACGCCCGGTGACAAGCGGATAGGGATAGATCTGGATCTCGTCCTGGGCATAGGGGGGCTGCGTACCGTCGGGTATTACCGGCGGGCAGTCCACCGGATGGGTGACGGTGTTGCTGGTGAAGATCCCCCCCTCCGTCACCAACCGGGCCTGGTTAACCACCCGACGTTGACCATTGCACATTGCGTCGATCACGCTGACGGCGAACTGTCTCTGTCCCGTCGCGCCAGCGGCGAGCGGGCCAACATTCCAACGAATAACCCGGTCGGCTCCAGGTGTAATACCCGTCCCGGCACTATTGGGCACAAACAGCGTATGGTCTGGCATACGATCCTCGATCACGGCCCGCTGCCGGGCGCACGCCGGATCGTTTTTCACGGTATATTCAATGGTATAGTTGATGACCGCGCCAATACCAACCGGCGTGCCATCGGGCGGATTGGCCGTCTTGCGCAGAGTCACGCAATCTTCGGGTGGCGGTACACGGGGTGGACACTGCTGATTGATGCCAAACACAACCGCATTCACAAAGAGATCCTGGCCCATCGAAGTCATAAGCGATGATCCACCGGAGAAGCCCCACAACTGGGCACAGTCGCCCCGTTCGTAGATCAAGGGCGCGTGTTGTGCATCGCCCGGCTCAAGGCCCAGTTCCACCGCTGTGGGTGCCGAAGGCAGGTAAATACCGACTTCATTAACGGGTACGGTGTAGAGTGCCAGCGGGTCGGGCGGTGTGGCACTAAAGTCAGTCGGCTCGCGCCAGTAAGCAAGACTCGTATTCCGGGGCGATACCCGATCAAGCGGCCCATGCCAGCCATTGGGCCAGCCGATACCTAACCCATGTTTACCAAAGAAGGCATAGCCACCTTCGCCAAGGCCCAGCACCGGTTTGCCACTGTTGCGAATATGGTCGGCCACCGGACTGGAACCAGGCATGCCAGGAGGCCATTGTTGCAAATTGCCTGTATCGTCGGCAATAATAATCAGGTCGAATGGCTTGAAGTCTGTGCTGTGTGCATTGGAAAGCAGAATCAGCTCAACACTGAAGCCCCGCCCTTCCAACATTGTCTTGAACAGACTGGCGGTTGTACTATCAATACGATAGACATAGGCGATTTTACCAGTATCACAGGGAATATCGGCCAGACGGACGGTTTGCCAGCTTTCAGGCACATCATAAAAGGTATTACTCGGCCAACCGTAATCATCACCAACGCTGGTGATCCAATGATGGTACACAGCGAGACCAAAGGCATCGCAACGATTGGCGCGGATCAACTGCAACGGAATCTGCCACTCGGCCTGATCAGCATTACCAGTGGTGGCCCGCGCCGTCCAGCCGGTAATCGTCGGAGCGTCAATATAATTGCCGCTCCCCGTACCGCGCACGGCGCTGATAGCGCCACTACCATCACGCTTGATTGCGACGCGCAGGCCCAGATCTTCGTTTTGCGCAAACGCTTCTTGACCATTGTCCGTGTCAAGGTAAACCGAGGCAAAGGGATCAACCGGCGAGTTGATCGATGAGGCACCAATCATACAGACGTAGAGATCATTGGCGTCGTGCTTCAGAAGCACCTTACCAGTGACTTCAAAAGCGTCAGTAAATTCAAAAACGGCCGCGTCAGCATACTCTTCCGGGTCGCACTGACCATCAACATCCGGAACCTTTTCCGTGCGTGGAATGGGAGTAGCGGTTCTCAAGTCGGCCATTAATGCCTGCGGCCACCACAGCCATACCACTGTTAAACCTACCAGCAACATCCCCCAGGTTAACCAGTGATTGCGTCTATAAATTCCCGGTACCCCTTTGTACATAAAATATCCCCCACTTCTTTACACCTGATATAGCTATATAGTGTTTTTCTTACCCGGATATGCGGGTGGTAGGAATGAATATGCGACAGCCTCTATCGACCTGCATAAGGAGCCATCAGAGTGGCGGAGTGCAACCAGAGAATCAGCCCTCTACACGCCCGCCATTATGCCTCACTCCGGCCATAGAATCCAGGACATACCTCTGTGTGCTGTGTTTTACCACTCCTCCTTTCTCATGCGCCCGTTGCACCTGCACTCCTGGGAGTCCAGGTTTTCGCCTGGCCCCCCATCTTCTTCCCACCGATGTAGAATGACTACAGGAACGGTGTCTCGAATTGAGCCGGAACCTCACTCCATTCAAATCAAGCCAGACCTCGACGATACAATTGGCAGAGGCGCTGAATCATGGTGCATAGCCCGGATCTGGAGTGCGGCGACGACAGGTTCACGATGGATGATCGTTACCGGTGCCGCAGTGGTATATCAGATTATGGACATGGTTATAGAACAGTAAAAAAACTGCCCCTGCGACACTCTTTTTCGCAAAGTATTGGGATCGCTACTGGTAGCTGTTCATTATACTACCGATGGTTGCACGTGGCAATAGGGAAAAACATGGCTGATACGCGAGTGCCCCTGATACCACCACACCTCACGCCCGCCATCCTCGTTTGCGCAGGTGTGCATCCAGCCATGCCGCATCCTCTGCGGTCAGATCGGGCGGGGGGGGCGCTGCGCGATAGTCTATCCGCAAGTCATAGCGGGCATTACGGTAGACCTGGTGAACCATCTGGTTCAGGGGCAGGGCGACATCTGGGTCAGGATGTCGCAATGGCACCGGGATCGTCGGCAGCGGGCGCGCCAGCGCACACGGCCAGATGGCCACTTCCGGCCAGCGCTCGGCCCGGCTGAGGAACACGAAGTACGGCGCGTCAGGCAATCGATCGGGATGAGCCAGTGGCGGACGGCGCCCCCCGCGCAGCAGGTCAATTTCCAGCACATGGACGCTGTTCATACACAATTCCTGCCGCTTCTTCGCATACGCATCGGCCCCATCCACGCCAGGACGTTTGTTGACCGGTGAGAGCAGTTCGATCACCGTAATCAGCGTCTCGTCGTTGACAGCGCGGATCTCGATGCGCGCATAACGGGTCGGAACTTCGACCACTGCCGTACCGGTCAGGAAGGGGGCATCAATGACCGCCGCGACACTGACTGTCCCCGGTGGCTCTCGCTCGTACACGCCTACATCGGGTACCAGTACCCGACGTGGCAACGCAATATCAATCTGCTCCATGGCGACGTAAGGCGTGATCTGTGCGATGTAGCCAGGAGCAATCTGCGCCTGTAAGTGATCGCGCATAGCGGTAACCAAGCCAGTATGCACATCCGGCCACAGGCGCGGTAACTCAAGATAGGAATCCATGCCGGGGAAGGGTGGTTCCATCCCATACCTCCTTAGTTGCTAGAGTAGGTCTGATTCCGCTTCTTCATCGCTTATAGACGCTTCGTTCGCAGGATCTATCGGCGGGCCAAATTCAAGATCAGCCAGGGTGAGTAAGGTATCATAGTCCTCAAGGAACTCCGGGCTATACTGTGCCACCAGATCCCGGATGGGTGGGCGCTGGTGATGCGGCGTCATTCCTAGCAATCGTTGGATATCCGCCAGATCCTGAGAGCGACCAGCCTGAAGTTTTAGCAACAACAGGTAGGGTCGCGCTAAGACAGGATAGCCCGCCTGGTCATAGGTGGGGGCATCAAGCATGCGATCAAGCCAGGGATCGGCGCGTGTCAGCACATCAATCGGTATCTGGGACGCCACGGGGGGACTCATGGTAAACCCGCCAATGCTCAACTGAGCGATGACCATATAGCCCGTCGTAAGCAATGCCTGCTGCACAGCCGTGCTATCACGTTCATGTACCAGGATATTAATATCAAGGGTCATACGTTCAGGCATATACGCCCGCAACGCCATACCACCCACCAGTACCGAGCGTATGCCAGCCAGAATTGTTCGGAGATCTGGGAGCGTTTGCATTGCTGTCCTTTGTCCATAAAAATCACGTGACGAGCCTGTACCGTGAGCCGCACGCCGGAGTGCCAGGCGTAAAAAAACGGTTGCCGGGCGTGGAGACATAACCAGTATCCCTTCTACAACGTTGGAAGGTGGAACGTGCTACCGCTTTGGGCTTGCTGTTCGCCTGGACAAGCGTGCCGGGGCTGTCCAGGCATATTCGTTTACCCTATCCGGCCCTATCCGGCTCGGTCGCATCCGGCTCAATCCCCAGCGCCCGCAGGCGCGCCGCCAGTGCCGCTGCCCGCTGTTCGGCCTGCTCACGGGCCAGTCGTTCTTGCGCCCGCGCTGCTTCCGCCTGCTCGCGGGCCAGTCGTTCTTGCGCCCGCGCTGCTTCCGCCTGCGCCCGCGCTGCTTCGGCCTGCTCCCGGGCCTGCTCCAGTTCGCGATGGCTGCGAAATGGGGTGCCATCCGGTCGAACGAGCTGTAACTCTGCTCCTGACAGATCGAAGCGGATGCCTAAGCGTGGACTGACCCAGCCATCTATCTCCGGTATCGGATGCAGCTTCTCCCCCTGCCGCTGAAAGCCCGACAGGTGGTTCCGGTCTGGGTCCGGATCGTAGACATAGTATTCTTCCACCCCGTGGGTGTCATAGAATTCCAGTTTGTCCAGCATCTCCTGGAAGCTGTTCTTCGGCGACTGGATCTCAAACACCACCTGCGGCCCGATCCCCGCTTCCTCCCATTGCCGATACGAGCCACGGTCGCCTTTGGGTCGGCCAAACACCACCATCACGTCCGGGGCGCGACAGGTCTCCGGCTCGCCTTCGACCGGATACCAGAGCAGGTCGCCCGCCACAAACACGTCCGCCTGGTCTGCAAACAGGGTTTCGAGGTTTTCCTTGATCAGCACAATCCAGCGAAACTGGCGCGTATTGTCGGCCATCGGCTTGCCATCGCTTTCAGGATAGCGGATCGTCCGCGCTGGGACAACGGTGATGTCGCTGACGCTGCTCATATGTCCCCCTTCCTCACTACGCACGAAATGGTCAATCCTCATGATAGCATAATTGAGGCGATGAGGCGATGAGGCGTGGAGGTGACGAGGCGCGGATCCGTGGAGGCAACGAAGCGTGGATGTGACGTGGGGTTTCATGGTAGCGATGCGATGCTTCATGCGTCAGCATGACCTGGGATGGCAGTGGGGCACAGCGGTGTGCTGCCGTGCCCCTTATTCGTTCCTCTATTTATTCCCTTGCGGCGTGCGGCAGCCATGCTTGCGCAGACGGTAGCCTGGCTGCCGCATTCTCTGTTCCTAGCGTATCACGAGCGGCAAATAGACCGATTGTGATCTTTCATCCGCTGGGGGTGGATTCGGCTTGTCCGGCGTCGGATCGTCCGGCGTCGGATCGTCTGGCGTCGGATCGTCTGGCGTCGGCTTGTCCGGTGGTGGCGGTGGTTCCACCTGCGGCACTGCAACCGTGATTGGCTCGGCAATATTACCGGCGGCATCGCGGAACCAGATCCGGTAGTTCACCTCTGTCTCGCCCATCAGCGTCATCGGTTTGAAGATAGTGATTTGCGGCTCATAGGCTTGCCAGACCTCCTCTGGTAGCTCGCCCAACTCGCTTAGTTGCGCATCCTCATCAGGAAGAACCGGGAAGATCGCCACATACGCTACCCCACTCCCATCGGGTTGATCGCTGGCGTCAAGCTGCAACGTGACCGAAATCGCATCATTGGCAGCGATCGTTGCTGTTCCGGTCGGTGGGAGCGTATCGAGCAAGATGTCATCGGAGATAATCGCACCCTGACAGAGTGTCTCCTCGGTATCATCACGGAACTGAGCATAAACAGTGTGGGTCATGACTCCAGTGGCTGGCTCCAGTTGCCAATCAAGCGTCGTCGTGAAAGGTTGCCAACTGGCATCGCTTAGATCTTCCAGGCGGCTCACCTTCATCTCGGCCGCATCCGCAGCGGTGATCGTCAGCGTTGTCGCGGGCGTGTTGATCACCGGCGCACCATCGGCAAT
>Ga0308414_1000043_pt1 | contig 69918 bp, 57 predicted proteins | sample HotsprSampleOS50_FD_205667 | JGI IMG/M metagenome (GOLD analysis project Ga0308414, IMG submission 205667) | Hot spring phototrophic mat microbial communities from Octopus Spring, Yellowstone National Park, Wyoming, United States - 20090730_OS50 ... | reverse complement strand
AATCGTAAATCGCAAATCGTAAATCGTTCCACATTCAACTTTACTTCTGCCTCCTGACTCCGTTCATTCTCCCTCCTGACTTCTCCTTCGTGTCTTCGCGTCTTCGTGGTTCCTCTCCCCCAAATCGTAAATCGTAAATCGTAAATCGTAAATCGCTTGTCTCTCTCCCTCCCTTTTGCTATAATTCCCTCAAGGATATTTCTTGTATGCCCGCTCCTTCGCTCGACATCGCTGCCCTTGATCGCGCCTTTGTGTGGCATCCCTGCACACAAATGAAAGATCATGAACTCCTGCCGCCCGCTGAAATCACGCGCGGCGACGGCATTTATCTCTTCACCCGCGACGGCCATCGCATCATTGATGCCATCTCTTCCTGGTGGGTCAACCTCCTCGGCCATGCCCACCCGCGCCTCTCCCGCGTCCTCGCCGAGCAGGCCGCCACGCTCGAGCACGTCATCTTTGCCGGCTTTACCCACGCCCCCGGCGCCCAGCTCGCCGCCGCGCTCTGCCACGCCTTCCCCGGCGGCGCCGCCAAATGCTTCTTCGCCGACTGCGGCTCTGCCGCCGTCGAAGTCGCCCTCAAAATGTCTTTCCAATTCTGGAAACAATCCGGTTACCCTCGCAAAACCCGCTTCGCCACCATCACCGGCGCCTATCACGGCGAAACTATCGGCGCCCTCTCCGCCGGCGCTATTCCCCTCTATCGCGACATCTTCACACCTATCCTCCTCGATGTCATCACCGTCCAAGGCCCCCAGTGCTTCCGTTGCCCCTACCGCCTCTCGCGCACCACCTGCGACGCCGAATGCTTCGAACACATGCAGCGCGCCCTCAACGCACACGCCGATGTCCTCGCCGCCGTCTGTATCGAGCCCCTCGTCCAATGCGCCAACGGCATGAACATCTACTCCCCGCGCTATCTCGCCAAACTCGCCCATGCCTGCCGCGCGCACAACGTTCATCTGATCGCCGACGAAATCGCCGTCGGCTTCGGCCGCACCGGCCGCTTGTTCGCCTCTCAACACGCCGCCGTACGCCCCGACTTCATGTGCCTCTCTAAAGGCCTCACCGGCGGCTACATGCCCGGCGCCGCCGTCCTTATCCGCGACCAGCATATCTTCGACGCCTTCTACGGCGACTACACCGAGTGCAAAGCTTTCTACCACAGCCACTCCTACACCGGCAATCCCATGGCCTGCCGCCTCGCCCTCGAAGTCCTCGACATCCTTCAGCATGACGTGCTCCCCAATCTCGCTCCCTCCATCGCCGCCATGAACCGTGTCTTGCAGCGCCTCGCCCCCCTCCCCCACGTCGGCGAAACCCGCCAGTGCGGCATGATCGGCGCCATCGAACTTGTTGAAGACCGCGCCACGCGCCGCGCCTTCCCCCCCGCCGCCCGCACTGGCTGGCATGTCTACCGCGAGGCCCTCCGCCGCGGCGCACTCCTCCGCCCCCTCGGCGATGTCATCTATTTCCTCCCGCCCCTCACGATCACCCCGGATCAGCTCGATGAACTCGGCGCCATCGCGTACGACGCCATTGCCACGGTCACGCGCTCATGAACAATCTCCGCGCACATGACTGGCTCGGCCGCTCTCTCGCCGGCTTCCGCATCCTCCTCGAGCTCGACCGCGGCCGCGCCAGCGTCGTCTTCGTCGGCCAAGACCTCCTTTCACACGCTCCCGCCGCCATCAAAGTCATTCCCCCCAGCCCCTACGCCGACGCCGCCGAAGCGGCCGCCCCCGCTATCATGGCCCTCGTCCATCCCCACATCACACGCCTCATCACCTGCGGACGGCAGGACAATCATCTCTATCTCGTCTACGAATTTGCCGCATTCCAACAACCAGTTCACACCCAGTCCGCCTTTGATGCCTCCTCTCTCTTCTCCAAACATCTCGCCCAATATGTCCAGGAACAGCCTGCCCTCTTGTCATTGCTCGACGTGATTGACCTCCTCCAGCAACTGCTCGACGCTCTCATCTACGCCCACGGCTTGCGTGCCGCTGGCGCCGACATTGCCTTCGGCTCAATCCATCCCCATCATATCCTCGTCCAGCTCGATGCCACCGGCCGCGCCCATCTGCGCCTGTCCGGCCTTGGCCTCCCACGCCACGCCGCCCGCCGTCCCGCCGCCGATGCCTACCTCTGCCCCGAAGAGCTCCAAGGCCAGCCCCCCTCTCAAGCCGGCGATATCTACGCCCTCGGCGCCATCGCCTATCTCCTCATCATCGGCATCGCTCCCCCCGCGCCGCTGGTTGATCCCTCCCGCATCCGCGCCGACGCCTCCCCCGCGTGGGACGCTTTCATCCGCCGCGCCCTTGCCTACGCCCCCGCAGATCGTTTCTCCGACTTCGAAGACATGCGCCGCGCCCTCCTCGAGCTGCGCGCTTCCCTTACTTCACCCTCACTCTTCAACCGTATGAAAACTGCTCTCTTCGTCAACGTCATCGTCGGTATTCTCGTCCTCGCCGCTCTCATCGCCGGTTTCATCTATTATCGTAACACCCATCCCGCCGCTCCCCCTCTCCGCTCCGACGTCGAAATCGTCAGCGATGCCCCCCCGGCCCCCAATCTCCCTCTCCCGCCTGTCCAGCCCAGTGACGATTCTGTCATCGTCGTAGACGATGCATCCACTACCACGCCGCCCATTCAAGCCACCACCCCAACTCAACCCCTCGATCTCAGCGGCGCCGTCGCCCTCGCCGGCGCTACCGTCACCAGCGCACCACCCACGCATCTTCCCTCACCCGCCTCGCCCACTGACATAGGTCCTATCCGTCCCATAAGTCCTATTCCCCCTCAGCCCTCCCCCGCCGAAGCCCCCGTCGTCCAATCCTACACTGTCAAGCCCGGCGATACCCTCTTCAGCATCGCACGCGCCCACAATGTCCCTCTCCCCCAATTGCTTTCCTTTAACAACCTCACCACCTCGTCCGTCCTCAAAGCCGGCCAGAAACTCTTGCTCGTGCCCAGCGCGGCCGCCGCGCCAGCGCCACTACAACCAGCCGCGCCCGCCGCCCCCGCGCCGCCCGCGTTCATCGAACACCGCGTCGCCCCAGGCGAAACCTACTTCTCCATCTCCCGCAAATATCACTGCTCCGTCGAACAACTCCAAGCCCTCAACAACAACCAGCCCCTGCGCTTCGACACCGTCATCAAAGTCCCCGCTCCCGCATCCGCTCCCCCATCTGCCCCCGCATCTGCCCCCGCATCCGCTCCCGCATCTGCTCCCGCGCCATGAACCCCCGCCGTTCCACCTCTCCCCGCGTCCTCGCCCTCGATCTCGACGGCACGCTCCTGCGTGACGACAAAACTATTTCAGACTTCTCTCTCGCCACCCTCCGCCGCGCTAGCGCCGCCGGCCTCCTCATCTTCTTCGTCACCGGCCGCCGCGAACGCATCGCCCTCCCCGTCCTCCAGCACATCAACCTCCCTGCCTTCGCCGTCCTTAACAACGGCCCCATCGCTATCCAGCTCCCTTCCCGCTCCCGCATCGTCACCCGCTACATCAGCACGCCCGTCATTCTCAACGTCATCGCCTGCCTCCGCTCCCTCAACCGCCCCCCCGTCATCGTCATCGATCCCCTTGACAATGGCCCCGCTGCTCCAATTGACCTCCTCATGGACCGCTCCCTCCTCTCCATCCGCCTCTACGAAGAATACGCCCAGCGCCACGCCGGCTTCATCTCCATCGTTGACGACATCGCCGCCTCCCCGCTCATCTCCCGCGCCGTCGGCATGTTCCTCTGCGAGCCAACCTCCGCCATCGAGCCCCTCCGCGCCCATCTCTCTTCCGCTCTCGGCGAAACCATCGAACACCGCTCCCTCGACAACCTCGAATACATCCCCGATCACCGCATCCTCGAAATGGTCCAGCCCGGCCTCACCAAATCGAACGGCATCGAACTCCTCCTCGCTGCCCTCGCCCTCGAAGACGCCGATGTCTATGCCTTCGGCGACGATCATAACGATCTCGACATGCTCACCGCCGCCACCATGAGTTTCGCCCCCGCCAATGCCATCCTCGCCGCCAAACAAGCCGCCGACCGCGTCATCCCCTCCAACAACGACGACGGCGTCGCCATCACTATCCGCTCCCTCTTCCCCGATATCTTCGATTAACCTCTTTTTGCTATAATTTCTCATGGCCCGCTCCAAACGCACAAAACTTACCAATAATCAGCCCACGCTGGCCGTCGAAACCTATTCCCACACAGCCGCCGAGGCCGTCTTGCGCCCCGACATCGGCACCCAAGCCCAGTTCAAAAAGAAAAAATCCCCCAAAACCTACTCCTACGATTCCTCCCTCTCCCCTGCCCTCGATTTCGACGGCCAAAACCCCGCCCGCGAACGCGCCGAGCAGCTCATCGCCGCTCTCTCCCAGCACGTCGCCGCCCTCGATGCCGCCCTCGCCGCCGCCGATCCAAAAACCAAAGCCGCCGCCGCGCCCCACACCGCCGCTCTCCGCCACTCCGCCGATCAGCTCAAGGCCCTCTCCAAACCCTTCCTCAATTGGGCCGGCAAGGCCGAGCGCCTCAGCTTCGACGTCCCTACGCTCCCCCTCTTCGTCCACGAACGCCTCTCCACCAAGGCCATCATCGAAACCCTCAAAGCCCACAAGCGCGACCAGGCCGAGCAAACCTTCCTCGACCTCTTCGGCGACCCCCAGCAGCCCATCCACGACCAAATCCTCAAAGCCTACGAACACAAACATGGCTGGACCAATCGCATGATGCTCGGCGATTCCCTCGTCCTCATGAACTCGCTCCTCGAATACGAAGGCATGGGCGGCCAAGTCCAAATGATCTACATGGACCCGCCCTACGGCGTCAAATTCGGCAGCAACTTCCAGCCCTTCGTCCGCAAACGCGACGTCAAGCACAATGAAGACGAGGACATGACCCGCGAGCCCGAAATGGTCAAAGCCTATCGCGACACATGGGAATGCGGCCTCCATTCCTATCTCACCTACATGCGCGACCGGCTGCTGCTCAGCAAAGAGCTGCTGCATCCCTCCGGCTCAATCTTCGTCCAAATCTCCGACGAAAACGTCCACCACGTCCGCGAACTCATGGACGAAGTCTTCGGCACAGAGAATTTTTGCGCTCTAATTAGCTTCAAAAAGACAAGTGGATTAGGCTCTACACTGCTTCAGACAACTCAGGACTTTCTTCTTTGGTACGCACGTCGATTGCCAAGTATCAAGTTTCGCCAACTATTTGTTGACAAAGTGTCGCTTGCAGAAGACGATTCACATTATCAGGAAGACGAACAAGGCAGACTCTTTACTCTAAGTGACCTGACAGCACAGAACAACAATGTTACTTCGTGCCTTTACACGTTCAAAATGCAGAACCGTGAGTACAAATTGCCAAAGGGCAGGCAGTGGAAGACAACAGAAGAAGGACTAAAACAACTCGTTGATGCAGATCGCGTAGTCGTGATGGGCAATTCCTTAAGGTACAAGCGTTATCTCGATGACTTCCCCGTGAGTCTTGTCACAGATACTTGGCATGACTTAGGTGGCAGTGTTCAAAGCAGAACAGATCCAAAGATATATGTTGTTCAAACTGGCAACGGACCAATTCAGCGTTGCATTCTCATGACCACCGACCCCGGCGATTTAGTCTTAGACCCAACCTGCGGCAGCGGCACAACCGCCTACGTCGCCGAACAATGGGGCCGGCGCTGGATCACCATGGACGTCAGCCGCGTCCCCCTCGCCCTCGCACGCCAGCGCCTCCTTACCGCCACCTTCCCTTGGTTCGATCTCAAAAACGAATCCCTCGGCCCCGCCGGCGGTTTCGTCTACAAACGCAAACAAAATGCCAAAGGCGAAGAAATCGGCGGCATCGTCCCCCACATCACCCTCAAATCCATCGCCAACAACGAGCCCCCTCAAGAAGAAATCCTCGTTGACCGCCCCGAAAAATCCAACGGCATCACCCGCGTCACCGGCCCCTTCTGCTTCGAAGCCACTATCCCCACGCCCGTTGACTGGGAAGACGGCGGCGTCGAAGACAGCGGCGCCCCCTCCAGCGATGAACACGGCTCGTTCATTGACCGCATGCTCGAAGTCCTCCGCCGCTCCCCCGTCCTCCACCTCGGCGGCGGCAAATCCGTCTCCCTCAAAAACATCCGCCCCCCCGCCAAAACCCTCTCCCTCTCCGCCGAAGCCGTGGCCGCCGCGCCCCCTGGCCGCACTGTAGCCGCGATCGCTGATCGCGGCACCGGGGTCAACGACCCCGGCTACAGTCAAGACAAGCCCGTCGCCCTCGTCTTCGGCCCAGAATCCGGCGCCGTCAGCGAAAAACTCGTCTGGGAAGCCGCCCGCGAAGCCTTCGCCAAAAATTACGCTCATCTCTACGTCATCGGCTTCGCCATCCAGGCCAATGCCCGCCAGCTCGTCGAACAATGCACCGAAGTCGTCGGCATTCCCGCCACCTATGTCCAGGCCACGCCCGATTTGATGATGGGCGACTTGCTCAAAATCATGCGCTCCAGCCAGATTTTCAGCGTGTGCGGCATGCCCGAAATCAAAATTCACCACGAAGACACAAAAGACCAGAAGAAATCTCAAAAAGGTGGCGATGGTGAAGAGAAAACCTACAGAGTCGAGTTGTTGGGTCTGGATGTCTTCGACCCGGTGACGATGGCCACCGAGCATCGCCGCGGCGACGACGTCCCCGCATGGTTTCTCGACACCGACTACAACGGCTTGTGTTTCCACGTCTGCCAGGCGTTTTTCCCGCGCACAGCCGCGTGGGACAACCTCAAGCGCGCCCTCAAAGCCGAATACGACGAATCCGTCTGGGATCACTTGAGCGGCACCGTCAGCGCGCCGTTTACCGCCGGTGTGCACAAGACCATCGCCGTCAAAGTCATAGACGACCGCGGCAACGAACTGCTGGTGACAGAGAAAATCGGCACATGAAACGCCTGCGCATCTACATTGACACGTCGGTGATCGGCGGATGCTGTGACGCGGAATTTGCCCGCTGGTCCAATGCCTTGCTGGCTGATTTTGTGGCCGGGCGTTATCGCGCGGTTATCTCTGAGATCGTGCAGGCGGAGATCGAAGATGCGCCAGACGCCGTGCTGAAGAAGTACGTGGCATTGATGAGCACGGGGCCGGAGGTTTTAGGCATGACGCCCAGAGCCGCAGAACTGGCCCAGATGTACATCACGCACAAGATCCTTTCGGGGAATTTCACAGATGACGCCCGGCACATTGCCTTGGCGACCGTCGCGGGCGTGGATGTGCTGGTAAGCTGGATTTTCAAGCATATCGTACACTTTGACAAAATCCGTATGTTCAATGCGGTGAACATGCGACACGGATACCGGGCAATCAGTATTTACTCACCACGCGAGGTGGCACACGATGAACGTCAAAGCCGTTGAACTGGTGCGCAAGATTCGCGACCGGCATTACCGCGTGCTGAAGGGCAAGAGTCTGAAGGAGCAGCGCGCGTTCTACCTGGAGAAGGCAGCGGCGCTGGAACAGCGCGGACAGCTCTTGCGCTGCCCGCAGGCGTCCTATGGCCGTGCGCGTCAACGCACGCCGGCGCAACCGCCACGGGAACACGCCCATGGCTGAGTTTGAAGTCCCACAACCGATCTTGAACACGCCGTTCGACGAGCCGGCGCTGCACTGGTTCATCGAGCCGGGCGTGCCGCCCGAGCAGCGGCCCGGCCGCCGCCCCGCCGGCTATTTCTACCGCGAGCCAAATGCCACGAACGACAGTGGCGAGCACGCCGCGCGCGGCGTCTGGCAGGAGCTGCCCCTCGTCAACCTCATCCGCGCCCGCCTCGCCGAATGGCGCCCCCTCGCCCTCCGCGGCCAAGCCGGCGTCTCCCGCACCACCTGCGACCTCCTCAATTACTGGCGCCGCGACGGCCGCCAGCACCGCCTCTTCTTCGCCCAGCTCGAAGCCGCCGAGACCATCATTTTTCTCAACGAGGCCCGCGCCGACTTCCTCCAAGGCCTCGCCATTGCGCTGGATGAGCCGGGCGAGACACAGAAGGCCGCCGGCTGCACGGCCTTTCGCCGCTATGCCTGCAAGATGGCGACGGGCTGCGGCAAGACGACCGTCATGGCCATGCTCATCGCCTGGAGCCTGCTGAACAAGGCGGCCAACAAGGGTGATGCGCGTTTCTCGGAAGCCGTGCTGGTGGTCTGCCCGAATGTGACCATTCGCAGCCGCTTGCAGGAATTGAACCCGACGCACGGCGAGGCGAGTTTGTACCGCACGCGCGATTTGGTGCCGCCGCATTTGATGCCGGATTTGTGCAAAGGCCGCGTGCTGGTGACGAACTGGCATGTGTTCGAGCTGCAGTCGCCGCAGCAGACGAGCAGCGCGCGCGTGCAGAAGACCGGCGTCGCTTTGCGCACGGTCGAGACCATCACCATTGGCGACAAAACAACCACCGCGCGCAATCGCCGCTATCTCTCGCGCGACGACTACGCCAGGCAGCTCGCCGCCGGCATGTTGACGGTGCTCGAGGAGGAACGCGATACGCAGGGTGAGCTGCTCAAGGTGCGGGTCGAGTCGGTGCGCTATGTCGAGAGCGACGCGGGCTGGCTCGCGCGCGTGCTCGAACGCGATCTCGGCTCCAAAAAAAACATCCTCGTCTTCAACGACGAAGCCCATCACGCCTATCGCATCCGCCGCGCCGAGGCCGATGAAGATGGCGATGACGACGATGACGAGCTCGACGCCGAACTCGACACGGAGGCCACCATTTGGATTGACGGCCTTGACCGCATCCACCGCCTCCGCGGCATCAACCAGTGCATTGACTTGTCGGCCACCCCCTATTATCTCGGCCGTGTCGGCCAGGACACCAATCGCATTTTCCCCTGGACTGTCTCCGATTTCGGCCTCACCGACGCCATCGAAGCCGGCCTCGTCAAAATCCCTCAACTCGCCATCCGCGACACCACCGGCGCCGAAGTCCCCGGCTATTTCAATATCTGGCACTGGCTGCTGCCGAAACTGACGGCCGCCGAGCGCGGCGGCAAAAAAGGAAGCCCGAAGCCCGAGGCGATCCTCAAGTGGGCGCACACACCCCTCTCCATGCTCGGCGGCCTCTGGGAGGAGATGCGCGCTGCCTGGGCCGCGCATCGCCATGATCCACGCCCCCCCGTTTTCATCATTGTTTGCAAAAACACCAACATCGCCCGCGTCATTTATGAATGGCTGGCCGAGGACGTCTGCCCCAGCGGCATTCCCCCCTGCGGCATCGCCGGCTTCAAAAACTCCGCCAACAACGTCGTCACCATCCGCGTAGATTCTAAAGTCGTCGCTGAAACCGACACCGGCGAGGCCAAAAACGATGAACTCCGCTGGATGCGCTTCACCCTCGACACCGTCGGCCACCTCGACTGGCCGCGCGACACCCAAGGCCGCCCCCTGTACCCAGACGGCTTCGAGGAGCTCGCTCGCAAGCTCCAACGCCCGCTCCACCCCCCCGGCCGCGACATCCGCTGCATTGTCAGCGTCGGCATGTTGACCGAAGGCTGGGACTGCCGCACCGTCACCCACATCATCGGCCTCCGCCCCTTCATGTCCCAGCTCCTCTGCGAGCAGATCGTCGGCCGCGCCTTGCGCCGCACCGATTATACTTCGTTCGACAACCACGGCCGTCTCACTGAAGAAGTCGCCAAAGTGCTGGGCGTCCCCTTCGAAGTCATTCCCTTCAAAGAAAACAAAGGTGCCGCGCCCCACCCCCAGCCCCAGCGCGTTCATGTCTGCGCCGTCCCAGCCAAAGCCGCCTTCGCGCTCTCCTATCCCCGCGTGCAAGGCTACATGCAGGGCGTTCGCAACGCCGTCACCGTCGATTGGGACAGCCTGCCCAACATGGTGATTGACCCAGCCAAGATCCCCCCCGAAGTCCAAGTCAAAGCGGCGCTGCCCACTAACCAGGGCCGCCCTGCGCTCTCCGGCCCCGGCCGCATCGAAGATGTCACCCTTAATCCTTATCGCAAAGGCCGCCGCCTCCAGGAACTGGCCTTCGAGTTGGCTCGCGACCTCACCCGCGAATACATCCAGCACAGCACCTGCCAGATTCCTGTGCACGCGCTCTTCCCTCAAATTCTCTCCATCACCAAACGCTATCTCAATACAAAAATCTTCCCAGTCCCGCCATGTGACAAGGTGGACACCTTCCTCTCGCCCTACTACGGCTGGGCCATCGAAATGCTCCGCAGCGCCATCCGCCCCGACACCGCGCACGGCGAAGCCCCCGAACTCCCCGTCTATGAGACTTATCGCGGCTGCGGCTCTACCGCTGACGTTGATTTCTGGACCAGCCGCGACGTGCGCGAAGTCCAGAAATCCCACCTCAACTATGTCGTCGCCGATACCCGCGTCTGGGAGCAGTCCGCCGCCTACATCCTTGACTCCCATCCCATCGTCGCCGCCTTCGCCAAAAATGCCGGCCTCGGCTTCGCCATCCCTTACATGCACAACGGCCAGATGCACGATTACATCCCTGATTTCATCGTTCGGCTCGCCCGCCCCGGCCAACACTACCTGATCCTCGAAACCAAAGGCTTTGACGAATTGGCCGAAATCAAAAAAGCCGCCGCCCAGCGCTGGGTAGACGCCGTCAATGCTGATGGCAGCCACGGCCGCTGGCGCTACGCGCTGGCACGCCCCATTGACGATGTCCGGAGGATTCTCGATGAAGCCTGACGCTGCCAAGATCATCGCACGCCTGCGCGACGAAATCCGCGCGCACGACTACCACTACTACGTCGAAAACAACCCGCTCATCAGCGACCGCGAATACGACCGGCTGATGGACGAACTCAAAGCCCTTGAAGCCGCGCACCCGGAACTCATCACCCCCGATTCCCCCACCCAGCGCGTCGCCGGCCAGCCCGTCGAAGGCTTCGCGCCCGTCCGCCACGCCGTCCCCCTCCTCTCCATGGACAACACCTACAACGAAGCCGACCTGCGCGCCTTTGATCAGCGTGTCCGCGACGCCCTCGGCCTCATGGTCGTCGAATACGTCGTCGAACTGAAATTTGACGGCCTGGCCGTCGCCCTGCGCTACGAAAACCGCCGCTTCGTCCAAGGCGCCACCCGCGGCGACGGCACCACCGGCGATGACGTCACCCTCAACCTCCGCACCATCCGCTCTCTCCCCCTCCTCCTCAATGACTCCGCACCGGCCAGCCCCCTTGATATCCGCGGCGAAGTCTACATGCCCAAAGCTGCCTTCAAAGCCCTCAACCGCGAACGCCAACAGCTCGGCGAGCCCCTCTTCGCCAACCCACGCAACGCCGCCGCCGGCAGCCTCAAAATCCTCGACCCCCGCATCACCGCCCGCCGCAACCTCGCCCTCTTTTGCTACGGCGCCGCCACCCCCTGCGGCTGCACCTCCCAAGCCGATTTGCTCGCCGCGCTCGCCCGCTGGGGCCTCCCCGTCTGCCATCACTTCTTCGTCTGCTCCGGTATTGATGCTGTCATCACGGCCTGCAACAAGTGGCAGGACAAACGTCATGCCCTGCCCTTTGAAACCGACGGCATGGTCATCAAAGTTAACCATTTCTCCGAGCAGAACGCCCTCGGCGCCACCGCCAAATACCCGCGCTGGGCCATCGCCTACAAATTTCCCGCTGAACAAGCCCTCACCAAGCTCGAACGCGTCGAAGTCCAAGTCGGCCGCACCGGCGCCCTCACGCCCGTCGCTCACTTCACCCCCGTCCACCTCGCCGGCACAAACGTCGCCCGCGCTACCCTCCATAACTTCGATGAAGTCGCCCGCAAAGATATCCGCCTCCATGACTGGATCGTCGTAGAAAAAGCCGGCGAAATCATCCCCTACGTCGTCAAGTCCCTCCCTGAACGCCGCACCGGCGCTGAACAACCAATTCATCCTCCCGCCCACTGCCCCGCCTGCCACGGCCCCATCTCTCGCGAAAAAGACGGCGCCCTCGTCTTCTGCGACAACCCCGCCTGCCCCGCGCGCCGCAAAGCTTCCATCATTCATTTCGCCAGCCGCCGCGCCATGGACATCGAAAACCTCGGCGATGCCCTCGTCTCCCAACTCCTCGCCCATAACCTCGTCGCCGATTACGCCGACCTCTATTTCCTCCATAAAGATCAGCTCCTCTCCCTCGAACGCATGGGAGAAAAATCCGCCGCCAATTTGCTCGCCGGCATCGCCGCCAGCCGCCAGCGCCCCCTCGACCGCCTCATCAATGCCCTCGGCATCCGCAACGTCGGCGAAGCCACTGCCCGTGCCCTCGCCGCTCATTTCCGCTCCATTGATGCTCTCGCATCAGCTTCCCTTGAACAACTCCAGGAAGTCCAGGATATCGGCCCGGAAGTCGCTCAGTCTATCCGGGCTTTTTTTGACAACCCTCATTCTCAACACATTTTACACAAACTAAAAAAAGCCGGAATAATGATGGCTGAATCTTCTGCCCTTAACTCCGGCATTCCCCAGCCCCTGCTCGGTAAGTCGTTCGTCATTACCGGCACACTGCCTGGTGTTTCACGCAGTGAGGCCGAAGAGATCATCCGCCGCCACGGCGGCACTACCGCCTCCTCCGTCTCCAAAAAAACCTCCTACCTTCTTGTAGGCGACGCCCCCGGTTCTAAACTCGACAAAGCTCGCTCCTTGGGAGTTCCTGTCATCGGTTGGAACACCCTGCTCAACATGCTCGGCACGCCTGGCGCTGGCTCACATGCTTCACTCCTTCACGCACCAGATCTGTTCTCATCCGTATGAGTGACTCCACCGCTCAAGACTATATTCTGCAAGGCAATGCCGCCATCTCCGCTGGCAAAATCCGCGCCGCCCGCCGCGCCTTCAAAAAGGCCCTCAGTCTCGAACCAGAAAACCCCGCCGCATGGGACGGCCTCGGCTGGACCTACTACATGGAAGGCAAAAACGATAAGGCCCGCACCCTCATCCAACGCGCCATCGATCTCGCTCCAGATTTCGCTGAAGCCTACACCGACCTCGGCTGCGTCATGCAGGACCTCGGCACGTTCGACCGCGCAGAGAAATTACACAAAAAGGCTTTGGAGCTTGATCCCTCACGCCAAGACGCCCACTTCAACCTCGGCCACCTCTATCTCCACATGCAACGCCACAGCGACGCCGCTGAAATGTTTCTCAAAGCCATTCAGTGCGATCCGGCACGCCCTGAATCCTATCTCCTCCTCGGCGAAACCAAATTGCGTATGGAAGACTATGACTCCGCCTGCACCGTCCTGCGCACCTACCTGCGCATGAATCCTGATTCGATTGAAGCCGATCTCCTCCTCACCCACGCCGAATTCGAACGCTCCCGCTCCTAACCTGTGAACGCCTCCGTCTCGCACGCTTCGCTGGCTCCCACCGTGCGCCCCCACCTCGTGCCCGGCGCCACCTACCTGGCCGGCTATTCCGGTGGCGCTGATTCCACCGCGTTGCTCCATGTCCTCCATCAGCTCGCCCAGGCTATTCCCGCGCGCATCATCGCTGTCCATCTCAATCACCTCCTGCGCGGCCCGGCCAGCGATGCCGATGAACAGGCCTGCGCTGCGTTTTGTGACGCGCTTGGCATCCCTTTTGTCTCAGCCCGCATTGATGTCGCCGCCTATGCCCGCAAGCACCATCTTTCTCTCGAAGACGCCGCCCGCCGCTGCCGCTTCCGCTGCTTCTGCGACATCGCGCGCCAACAACAGGCTTCCGCGATCTTCCTCGCTCATCACGCCGATGACCAGGCGGAAACCGTCCTCCTCCGCCTCCTCCGCGGCGCCGGCCTCCGCGGCCTCGGCGGCATCCGCCCTGTCTCCCACTTCCGCTCCCTCTCCATCATCCGCCCCTTTTTGCACCTCCCGCAATCCATCCTGCATGACTATGCTGCCCAGCACAATCTGCCCATCCGCCATGATCACTCGAATACCGATCAACGCTTCGACCGCAACTGGCTCCGCCACGATATCCTCCCACGCCTCGCCGCCCGCTTCCCTGCTCTCCTCGCGCGTATCACCGCCACCGCCACTATTGCGCGCGACGCGGATGACTATCTCATGACGCGCGCAGATGAGCTGTTCCGCCATTTCGGTATGCGCAGTTTTCTGGGCTTGCTCTTCCCGCTCCAGACCTTCGCCGCGCTGCATCCTGCGCTCCAACGCGCCCTGCTCTATCACATGCTTGCCGCTCTCGCCGGCGAAGACCCGCCGCCGGCCTCGTTCGAGCGCATCGAATGCCTGCGCCTTTTTGCCAGCAGCACAACCCATCGCATGCCCGAGCCCCTCCCGCGCCCGTTCACCGCTGAAAAAGCCTATGGCCATCTCCTCCTCTCCCACAGTCATGCCGCCCTGCCCACACAACCGCTTTCACTGCATGGCCGCACACCCCTTGATGCACACATGACGTTGGCAATTGAGCCTGTCGCACAACGAGGCGAGCCGCATTCTCATAACGGCGAGGCCTGGCGCGACGCCGTGTGCGGCCGCCCGGCCCGCATGACTCAGTTCGCTTCCCTCCCTCCCCACGCCCAGCTCGCCGTCCGCCCGCGCCGCCCCGGCGACCGCTACACACCCCTCCACGGCCACACCCACACAATCAAAGACCTCTTCATCGCTGCACGCATCCCCGCCGCCCTCAAAGACCGCATCCCGATCGTTGTGTGCGGCGAGCGCATCGTCTGGCTCCCCGGCTGGCGCATCGCCGCCGGCTTCGCCGCCATACCTCCCGCCCCTGTCCATCAGCTGTCTCTCCTTGTAGCCTCACACTAAGCCTGCTCAGCGTCATCTGTGGTCTCTTGTATTAGTCTGCGGAACACGCGGAAAGACGCAGAAAATGAACTATTCGTTTTTGTGTTCTATGCGTTCTTTCCCGGCCACACAACGCATCTTCCGGACATTTTTTACACAATGCGGACGGAGCAATGCCGACGGGGTCAGGCGTTAACATATAACAATTTACGGAGGTAGTCAGTGCACGGAGGGGGTCAGGCGTTAACATATAACATATAACAATTTTGGCCCCGCGCAGGGTCAGGCCTTGAATAGTGAATGGCGTAGTGGCAATCACGAAATGCGTGAGGGCAGGCATGCGCTTCGATGGCGCAGCTCATCACGGTGTGTGACAGATCTGTAACTACCTTGCTTCTGTGCGCATGTGACCAGATAACCATGAAGGACATGAAGAGCAGGAAGGAGACGCTGTACGATAACGCATGAGTATCTCCGTGCGCTGCGTGACGGCGCGGCTGACACGCGACTGCGCCGCCCGCCATGTTGCTCGATCAGTGTGTCCCGTTTTTTCTTCATGCTCTTCATGCTCTTCATGATGAAGGCCATTCGTCCATAGGCTCTTAATTTGCCCGCGGAACACGCGGAAATATTGGACGTTGGACGTTGGTCATTCGACAGAACGTGTTGATTACAAACGGCAAAAAGTGTTGATTGAATCTTTGTGCTCCATACGTTCCTTCGCGGCTACACAATGAACCAGTAGAGTAGAGAAGGAAGCCACGGGATGAGCACCGACCGGCAAGGACCGCCGGCTTCCTTCCCCTTCGTCACACCGGACGTGCGGATGTCCCGCATCTGGCGTTCGCAGGGCGCTGTGCACGACGCCTTCACAACGTAACGAGTCCCCTACGCTGTAGCTGTGAGTAGATTGACGTGCCCTGCGAAGGCCGCCATGGCCGCTGATTGCGCCGTCGCAGGCGGCCGGGCCGAGAACTGAAGGCGAGGAAATTGAGGCAAGGTGCCATACGCGCTAAAGCACGCGCACAACGCGGCCGTACTTCACCACGAACCACTCGCACCACACCAACGTTCCATCAGCGTACTGTGCTGTCCGCATGCAGCACGGCGTGTTGTATGCGACGTGTTGATTGACGGTGTTGTGCTCGTTGCTCCCCAAATTGTAAATCCTAGAACCGGCGACCAGGGAGGGCCGCCGGCCCCGGCGGCCTTGTGTGCGCGGAGCATGAAGGCAACGAGGCCGTTGCCCCTCCACGCCTATGTTGCTAGCCGCCGGATCTGGGTTATACCGCGTCAGAACGTGGAGTGTAGCGAGCTTTCGAGGCCGTTTTCGCCAATCGAGGAGACGCCGAAGCGCTCGGTGCGCGAAAAGAAGTAGTTGTTGTGAGGGTACTGGCGCAGATCAATCAGTGCGGTGCGCGCGTCTGGCCCGAGCGTCGCAACGGGGAACCACGGTTTGCAGTTCAGGCCGTCGCTGCCGATGCGGCGGTAGACGCGGTAGCCGGTGATGCGCTGCAGATAGTCGCGTTCACGCACAGGCGGCGCCAGCCATGTCAGGACCACGTGCGTGTCGTTGGTGCGGCGTGCCACAAGTGCGAGTGGTGCAGGCGGCGCATCGGGTGAGCCGAACGGCGTGCGCAGCGTGAACTGGTACCTGTCTTGATGCCCGCGGAACCACGGCACGCAGAAATCGTAGATGGAGAGCCAGAAATAGGCAGGATAGCGTTCGCCCGCGCGCATGACTTTGACAAGAAAGAGCCCGCGGCCGCCGACTACATTGATGTTGCCAAAGGGATTGGGCTGGCGGTGAAAGCCGTTGAGGGTGCGGACTTCGGCCGCCGGGCGGTTGGGCAGCGGCAGCACACCATCCGCATCAGTGACGCCCCAGATCACGGGCGCGGACGAAACCGGATGTCCGAAATTTCCATCTTCTTTCACTGGCTGCCATGAGACTGCGCCATGCGTGACGGGCGGGGCGCTGGCATCCGGCACGACTCCGCGCTGGAACAGCTCCACGCGCGCGCCGGCGAGGGGCTGGCTGTTGATGTCTATGATGCGCAGGGACGTGCGGCGCGGGATAGCAAAATACAGGTCGCCAAAATATCCGCGCGGCTTGTCAATCGTCAAGTTCAGATAGCCGGCGTCGGCTTCAGAAAACGGCTGCGGGCCGTGTGAATGCATCATGGTGACGGGATGCTTCATGTAATGACAAATAGGTTCGGCGTTATCGGGCATAATGTGATTGGTGGCGCCAGGGTAATCCAGGGCGTACCAATCAGTGAGGCCGAGCTGGTGGCCGAGCTCGTGCGGCAGCGACCATTCGGTGGAGGTGCGCCATTGGCGGTCAGTCTGGATGTAGTTGCCGCTGCGGCGCTCTTCGGGAGTGTCAGTCCAGACCCAGCCGCCCTGGTCATAGCGCAGGCCGTCGGCGCCAAACAATGTTTTCACCGCGGCGTCAACATCGTCGGCATAAATGATGCGGTCAAGGCGGACACGATAAAGAATGCCGCGGGGCGCGCTTGGATAGATGCTGGCGGCAAAGAGCGTGTTCATCAAGTCTATGTGCCAGCGGTAATAATCTTCAAAACAAAAAGTGCCCGCGGCGGAACGGAACTGATGCCACGCGTCAACACGGCCTTTGCTGACGACGAACGTGAACGGCGCAGCCCAGAGCGGATCGGATGCGGTATTGTTATGGATGGCGATTTCGGGAGCGGCGTGCTGGACGGCGAACGTGATCGTGTGAAAGCCCGTGCGCCACGGCAGGGAGAAGGCAAAGACGGTTTCGGCCATTTCCGCCAGCGGCGCCGTATGTCTGCCGCGCGCGACGGGCGTGCCGTCCAGCAGCCATGTGTACATGAACGGGCCGCTGGGAGCAAAGCCGACATTTTTGACGTGCGCGCTGAGCGTGAGCAGTTCACCGGGAGTATAGGTGAAGCGCAGGCCGGCCACAGCTTCTTCGGGATGCATTAGGGCGCGTTCGCCAATGTTGGAGAGTGCGGGAGCGCCGGCGATGAACGGGCGCCCAAGATCGTCGTACTGCACATTGCCGTGCAGGCTGGGCAGCTTGGGATTGAACTCAATGAAGGTGACCGTGAGATCCGGCAGAATTGGCTTCTTGTCCCATGCATCGGTGCGTGCGTGTGTGTATGACACAACATGGCTGCGCGGGATGATGCGCGGAGGCTGGCCCACATCGTGCATGGTTTTCCAGAGGAGAAAGCGCGTCCCTTCGTCGCGGGCGAAACAATTGGAGAGGACGGCGCCCTTGCGAAAGACGATGGTATCGGCGTGCACGGTGCACAGAGCCAGACAGGCGGCGGCAACGAAGGTGGTTTTCATACAGGCACAGGCTGGTGGTTAAAATGCGGTTCATTTATGTTCTCCACACAGTATATAGAATATTTTCATTTTTGTCAATGAAGTGTGCAAGTATAAATCTGACGGCTGGGGTTGAGAGCGTCTGCACAGGTGCCGTGGCGTTGATCTGCATCTCCGAAAAGTGATAACGATAGCATTCGACAAAAAATGTTGATGGCAAACGACAAAAAAGGCCGAATGAAAAAGGTGAGGCAACGAGGCGGGAGCGGAAGTGATGCCGGCAAGACAGCGGTGCTCACAGGGAGTGCTTCCGGCGAGGTGATCATGCGTGCAGGTCATTGAAAGGCGCTTTCCCGTAGGGCTAACGTAAGCACACCACGCTGCTGTAGTTGCTTACGAAACAGCCGAACGACACGAACGTTCAAACAACATTGTGTGCCGTGTGCACTCAGCGTGGTGTGTAGTGTGTGAAGTGTTGAATGACTGCGTTGTGCTCGTTGCTCTTCACAGTGTCAATCGTGCGGGGCATGAGGGCAGCGAGGCTGCTGCCCCTTCATGCCTCTGTTGCGCGTCGCCGGATCGAGGATGATAGAGTTGTTTGACATGCGCTGGTGAGTTTGGTAGACTTGAGCAGCTTTCTAACTTATGAACGAAGGGACTAGTATGTTGAGCAGCAGCGTGAAAGAGGGGCTGGAGCGGGCTCCGCATCGCAGCTTGTTGCGTGCGTGTGGCGTGCAGGCGAAGGATTTTGGCAAGCCGTTTATTGCGATTTGCAACTCCTACACTGACATCATTCCTGGCCATGTGCATTTGCACCGTGTGGGACAGATCGTGAAGCAGGCCATACGGGAAGCCGGCGGCGTGCCGTTTGAATTCAATGTGATTGGCATTTGCGATGGGATCGCCATGGGGCACAGCGGGATGAAGTATTCGCTGGCCAGCCGCGAGCTGATTGCTGACAGCGTGGAGACGATGCTGCGCGCGCATTGTTTTGACGGGGTGTATTGCATACCGAACTGCGACAAGATCGTGCCGGGGATGCTGATGGGCGTGATGCGCTGCAACATACCGGCGATCTTTGTGAGCGGCGGGCCGATGGCGGCGGGGCGGACGCCGGGCGGGAAGAGCGTTGATTTGATCAGCGTGTTTGAGGGCGTGGGGGCGCGCAAGGCCGGCATGATTACGGAGGAAGAGCTGCTTGAGATAGAGGAGTGCGCGTGCCCGGGGCCGGGCTCGTGCTCCGGCATGTTTACGGCGAACTCGATGAATTGTTTGTGTGAAGCGCTGGGGATTGCGCCGCCGGGGAATGGGACAATACTTGCCACGGACCCGCGGCGTGAAGAATTGTGGCGCAGCGGAGCGCAGATGCTGCTCGAGATGGTGCGGAACAATGTTTGCCCGCGCGACATTGCCACGGCACATGCTTTTGACAATGCGCTGATACTTGACATGGCGATGGGGGGCTCGACGAACACGGTTTTGCACACGCTGGCGGTAGCGCACGCGGCGGAGGTGCCGTTCAATTTGGCGCGCATCAACGAGCTGGCGCAGCGCACGCCGAACATTTGCAAAGTCAGTCCGTCGTCGCACTATCATATTGAAGACGTTGACCGCGCGGGCGGTATTTTGGCGATTTTACATGAGGTCAGCAGGATAGAGAATTTGCTGCATTGTGAGTGCCGGTCGGTCAATGGGAAGACACTGGGCGAGAACATTTGGGGCTGCGCGTCGCGGGACACGGCGTGCATCCGGCGCGTCGAGGATGCGTACAGTGCGCGGGGCGGGCTGGCGATATTGTATGGCAATCTTGCGCCGGACGGTGCGGTGGTGAAGACGGCGGGCGTGGCGCCGGCGATGCGGCGGCACCGCGGGCCGGCGGTGATATTCGATTCGCAGGAAGACGCGTGTGGGGGGATTTTGGAAGGCCGGGTGAAAGCAGGCGATGTGGTGGTGATCCGGTATGAAGGGCCGCGGGGCGGCCCGGGGATGCAGGAGATGCTGGCGCCGACGTCGTACATCATGGGGCGCGGCTTGGGGGAAAGCGTGGCGCTGCTGACGGACGGGCGTTTTTCGGGCGGGACGCGCGGCGCGTGCATTGGCCACATTTCGCCGGAAGCGGCGGCGGGCGGCCCGCTGGCGTTGCTGCGCGACGGCGACATGATCGCGCTGGATGTAGACGCGCAGGAGCTGAATGTGGAACTTGACGAGGCGGAGCTGGCGCGCCGCAAAGCGGCATGGGTGCCGCCGCCGCGGCGCCTTGATTATGGCTGGCTGGCGCGCTATCAACGCCTGGCCACCAGTGCGAATACGGGCGCTGTGCTTGTGCCGCCGAAAGACTGAACATGGCCACGGAGCTGACCTGCGGGATTATTGGCTGCGGTGTGATTGCGCCGGCGCACATCCAGGGCTATCAGGCGTTGGACGGCGTGCGTGTCACGTGGGTGTGTGATCTGATTGAAGAGAAAGCGCGCCAGCGCGCCGCACAATTCGGCATTCCGCACGTGACAACAGATTACCGGGAAGTGCTCAGCAATGTTGAGTGCGTTTCGATTTGCACCGACCACGCCAGCCATGCGCGCATAGCGGCGGATGCGCTGAAAGCTGGCACGCACGTGTTGTGCGAAAAGGCGTTGGCGGCGACGCCGGCGGGGCTGCGCATGATGTTTGCGGCGCATGAACGGCATCCCCGGCCGGTGTTTGGCGCGGTGTTTCAACACCGCTTTGATCCAGAAATCCGCCAGCTCAAACGCCTTGTGGAAGAAGGGGTATTTGGCACGGTGCTGACTGCGGGCGTGCAAGTGCGCTGTTTGCGTACGAACGAGTATTACCGGGCCGATCAATGGCGCGGAACATGGGACAAGGAAGGCGGGGCGGTCGTGATCAACCAAGCGATTCACTTCATAGACGCGCTGGCGTGGATCATGGGCGGCGTGCAGGCCGTGCAGGGCACACACACGAACCTGACGCACAATGGCGTGATGGAAACAGAGGACACGGCGGTGGCCATGCTGCGGTTTCGCTGTGGCGCGTTAGGCACGATCGAAGCCACGTGTTCGAGCAATTTGGACTGGGAGCCAACCATTGCGATCCACGGTTCGCACGGTGCCGTGGAGCTGCGGCATGGCAGGCCGGTGAAATGCGAGTTTCGCGATGCGGGAGTTGCGGAGCGCGTGCGCGAAGGCTTTGCCGCCTGCACGGCACCGGCGCTGGGGCAGTCTGCCATCAAATCATATTATGGGGAAGGCCATCCGGCGCAATTGGCGGATTTTGTTGATGCGGTGCGCAAGGGGCGCGCGCCGTTTGTCACGGCACGTTCCGCGCGGCATGCGGTTGAAGTGGTCTTCGGCATTTACCGGTCGCATCGCACGCACAAGTGGGTGGAGATCACGTGGCCAATCTGACGTCATGACGCTGCTGTTTCTTGGCGGGACGGGTGTGATCAGCGAAGCCGTGACACGGCTGGCCGTTGAGCGCGGCCATGAAGTGACACTGGTCAACCGCGGCCGCACCATGCCTTCACAGCCGCATGGTGCGCGGGTAGTGGTGTGCGATGTGCGCGACACACACGCGCTGGCGGCCGCACTGCCACCGCGGTCGTTTGATGTGGTAGTGAATTGGATCGCGTACACGCCGGAGCACGTGCGTGCCGACATCGAAGTGTTTCGCGGGCGCATGCAGCAGTACATTTTCATCAGCTCGGCGACGGTGTATGAAAAGCCCCCGCGCCACTACCTGATTACGGAGAACACGCCGCGCGGCAATCCATTTTCGCCGTACGCGCAGAACAAAATTGCGTGCGAAGACATCCTGATGGATGCATGGCGGCGCGAGCGCTTTCCAGTGACAATTGTGCGGCCGTCGTACACCTATGGCAACACGAAAATTCCGTCGGACATCAGTGTGACGGATTACACCCTTGTGGAGCGCATGAAGCGCGGGCTGCCGGTGATAGTGCATGGCGACGGCCAGTCATTGTGGACGCTGACACACAATAGTGATTTCGCAGTGGGATTGCTGGGGTTGTGCGGGCAGCCGCGCGCGCTGGGCGAGGCCTTTCACATGACCTCGGATGAAGTGCTGACGTGGGATCAAATTTATCATGCCATCGGGGCTGCCGCGGGCGCGACGCCGCAGCTGGTGCATGTGCCGGTTGACATTATTGAGGCATACGATCCCAGCAAAACAGCGGGCCTGCGCGGCGACAAGATGTACAGCATGGTGTTTGACAACAGCAAAATCAAATCATTCGTGCCGGAGTTTGCCGCACGCGTGCCGTTCGCCGAAGGCGTGCGCCGCTCGATCGCGTGGTTTGAAGCTGATCCAGCACACATGCGCGTGAACGCAGACGCCAATGCGCTGCTCGACCGCATCATTGCCGGCCTGCAGCGCGCCCTGCCACAGTGACACCTGCCACGACAATGTCTGCAACTGGCCACAGCGCGGCGGAGCATCCGTGGTGGGATATGCGGCACTACGACTACGATTTGCCGGCAGAACTCATCGCACAACATCCCGCGGCGGAGCGGGATGCCAGCCGCCTGCTTGTGTATTCACGTGAACAAGGCACTATCGCGCATCATATTTTTCGCGAACTGCCGCAGTTGGTGGGCGGCGATGAGGTGATTGTAATCAACGATTGCCGCGTGATACCGGCGCGGCTGTATGCACGGCGCGCAGACACCGGCACGCAGATTGAAGCGCTGTTGTGCGAGCAGTGCGGGCCAACGCGCTGGGCAGCGTGCGTCAAGCCCGGGCGCAGCTGCCGCGCGGGCGTGGAGCTGCGCGTGGCGGATGTGCGCATTGCCGTACGTGCTGTGCGTGAAGACGGGCAGCGTGAGCTTGAGTTTTTGTGCGCGCCGGAAGACATGCCGCGGATGCTTAACAGTTACGGCGTTATGCCGCTGCCGCCGTACATCAAGCGCCCGTCCTCTGCATCGAGCGCGGAAGATCGCACACGCTACCAGACCGTCTACGCGGCACAGGGAGCGGCCATAGCTGCGCCGACGGCCGGGCTGCATTTTACGCCGGAGCTCCTCGAGGCGCTGCGGGCGCGCGGGTGCGCCGTTCTGACGGTCACACTCAATGTCGGACTGGGCACTTTTCAGCCTGTGAAAGGCGATGATGCGCGCCGGCATCACATGCATGCAGAACACGCCGTCGTGCCAGCCGCGACGGCCGCCGCGCTCAACGCGGCGCGCGCGCAGGGCCGCCGCATTATTGCTGTAGGGACGACCGTCGTGCGCGCATTGGAGAGTTGCTTGGACTTGCGCGGCGTGTTCCAGCCATTCGATGCAGCGACATCCATGTTCATTCATCCGCCGCAGCGCATCCGCGCGGTTGATGCGCTCATTACCAATTTCCATCTTCCGCGTTCCACACTGCTCATGTTGATCGCCGCGTTCGCCGGACCGGCGTGGCGCACCATTTACGCCGAGGCAATCCGCCTGCGCTACCGCTTTTACTCATACGGTGACGCCATGCTGCTCACATGAGAGCCTGCGCAAAAAATGCTATTATGAAAACACACGAAGCATCGGCAGGAGTCGGCTGGCGCTGACAGTCTGGTTGAGTTTCGCATATATGGGCACCAGCTTGGCAACGGCGCCCAGCCCGTTTGTGGGGCATGACGGGGTGTTGCAGACCAACGGCGGCGTGTCGTTCCGCGTGTGGGCGCCGTACGCGGCCAGCGTGGCGCTGGCCGGCACCTTCAACGGCTGGAGCACCTCGGCCGATCTGCTGGCGCGCGAGGTGGTAGAAACGAATGAGAGGTCAATTTTCCGCAGCAATGTGGCGGCCGGCGCTGTACAAATTTGTCGTGAATGGCACGCGGTGGAAACTGGATTCGTGGTCACGCGAATGTGCGTACAGCGGCGGGAACACCAATTCCGTGGTGCGTAATCCGGCGCGCGTGTGGCAGCCCTTCACGCGCCCGCATGAAGCCGAAACAGTGTTGTATGCATGGCCTGTGGGCACGTTCGACGGCGGGACGTTTGCAAAGCTGGCGGATAAGGCGCCCTATTTGCGCGCGCTGGGTGTCAATGCTGTGGAACTGATGCCGCCGGCGGAATTCGGGGGCGGCCGCTCGTGGGGTTATAATCCCGTGGGCACTTTTGCGCCTGAAACAACGTACGGCAGATACGAAGCGTTTCGCACGATGGTTGATACGTTGCACCAGCATGGAATAGCGGTTTATGTGGATGTGGTTTACAATCACATCGAAGGCGAGATTTTGTGGAAATGGGACGGCTGGACGATGGGCTCGCACGTATGTACGATAGATGGACAAAGCGGCGAGCACGGTGGGATTTTTTATTACGACTGGACTGGGTCGCCGCCCGAGCGCTGGTACACGCCGTGGGGCAAGACCCGGCCTAATTACGAACGCCCGGAAGTCACTAATTATCTGATTGACAACATTCTCTTCTGGCTGGAAGAGATGAACTGCGACGGCATCCGCGTGGACTCAACCATCAACATGCGCACGGTCAACAATGGCGGCGGTGGGACCATTGGTGAAGCACTGCCCTTTTTGCGCGCGATGAATGCTGTGGCGGACTCACGCGAGCCCGCGGCTATCATGATCGCTGAAGACATGCAGCGCTGGGACGGGGTGACGAAACAAGAGGGCACCGGTCTGGGCTTCGACGCGCAGTGGAATGACTATTTCGTTGATACCGTGCGCGCCGAAATGAAAAAGACCAGCGACGCCAGGCGCAACATGACGGAATTGCGCCATGTGGTATGGAATTACGACAATAACCGCCCCTTCGCCTCGGTTAAATATTCCGAATCGCATGATGACGCCGCCAACGGCCAGTCGCGCTTGAATGTCGAAATTGACGGCGGGACGGGCGGCGCATCCTACTATGCCAAAAAACGCTCCACTCTTGCAGCCGCCCTGGCATTGACGGCGGTAGGCATGCCGATGCTCTTTCAAGGCCAGGAATTTCTCGAAGACGGCCATTTCCGCGATGATGTGCCGCTGGACTGGAACAAACTGAACACCTACGGCGGCATCTGGCGACTGTACCGCGATCTAATTCATCTGCGCCGCGTTCTCGGCGGCGTGACGATTGGCCTGACGGGCGCGTATATCAACGCCTACTATGTTGATGAAACCAACACACTCATGGGTGGCACCGGCGGCATCCATGGTCTCCGCCTTTGAAGCGGGGTGGATAGACGGGCAAAACATCACGGGCGATTTCGCACATGCGGAGGCAGGCGTGTTTCGCAACGGGCGTGGAGATGGCATTGCGCCTGAGTGCGTTGGGCGGGCCGGCCGACCGCTGCTGGGTGCAGGTGCTGGTGATAGACGCCCATGCGACGTGGCAGCCAATCAAAGTCTGCCGCCGGTCAATGGTGACACGAACAGTTATGCGCGCAGCGGTACCACGGCGGCCACGCGCTACGACCTGGTGCCCGGCGAGCAATGCACGGTGCGGGGCGTGCCGGAGCAGGCGGCATAGTTCGGCGTGCTGGCGACAGTGTGTGCCGCCCGCAGGCGGCCTGTGGAGTGCGCAAGCACAGCTTCCGCGGGCTCGGTGTGCAAATTCAAAAAAGACAACGTTAGCATTCGACGAAACATGTTGATTGCAAACGACATAAAATGCCGAATGTACAATGTCCACATTATTCAAGAAAAAATATTGATTACAAACGACACAAAAGGTTGAATGAAACTGGTTTGGCAAATCCATATGTACGGCGCGATGCGGGCTGGGATGCCGCCACTTTCGGCGTCCGCTGCCAGCGGGGGCGTGAAGCCTGCGACGCAACAGTGTGTAGTGAGAGAAAAACAACCGTGGGCAACAATGGCAGCAGTGTAATCTAGAAAACAATCTATCTCTCACAATGAAAGTGTTAATTTCTGGCAGCTCGGTGCAAGGGGCTTGTATTTTTGATACAATGGTGGTGTAAGGCTGCGCCGGACTGGCCGTCAGGAACGACGTATTGATGATAGCAAAGGGATTAGAAACGGGTCTTGTTTGCTGATGAGCAGAGTTGTGATGGCACTGTGTTGGGGGGAGGATGAGGGGTTCAGGAAGACGTGTGTACGCGTGAGGAAGAGCGGCGCCGTGAGAAGAACGCACATCCGGGGCGTGCCACAGAGGTGTTTGGCCAAGTCCTCGCGAAGGTGAAGCGGCAAGAGACGGAGTCATTACACGTGTGGAGGAGTTTCGGCGTATGTCAGAGCACATTGCAGTGCGCCGCGCGGTACAGGTGTCGGCCGAGGCAATGATGGAGATGTTACAGGACATACCTTATGAGGCAGTCCGCGAGGGAGTGTGGGAGAGTGCGCGGGGGTGTGCATCATTCGAAGAGGCACAATGCGATGGCTTATCAGTGTGGGAGCGTACGGGGACGGTGAATGAGCGGCATGAAGCGATGGTGATTTTTGGTTACGCTGCGTTGTGGCATACGAGTATGCGCGCGGAATAGGGCATGTGCAAACAAGTGTACGGAAGCAGCTCGAGCAGAACGAGCCGCCGGCACGTCACCTTGTGGGAACATACCAGCATTGGTCAACGTTGTAGACGCAGGACAGAAAGTGGGCGGAGAGTGTTGGGGCAGCTGAAGCGGCGCTGACGTGGTGGGAACGGGAGGGCCGGAGCACCGTACCTGCAGGCGTGCCGGGGTGGAACGCACTCTGGTGGCAGCCTTGGCTAACGCGGGGCGCTATGCGGACGCAGAAGAACCGCTGCAGCGTATGCTGGACGCCGGGGAGGTTAACCGTGTGGCCTACAGTGACGTGCTGAAACAAATACAGTTTTACCGCACGGCGCCTGGGAGGAGAGACTGGTCGTGTTCCGTGTTGGACGTGTCCGATTGATGTACGTGACGACATCACAGATGCTGAGAACGTTCAGCTCTGGCGGTGAGCATGGACGATACTGAGAGGGTTCTTAGAGGGCTTGGGATGGGAGGGTGTACGCACGTAAAAGCTGCGCTGGGCTATGGTGTTGCGCTCCGTTGGGGATAGTATTCGCAAAAAGCTGCATGAGACGTTAGGGATAAACGATATTTTTGGCCACATGTATTCAAAACAGGTTTTGAAACTGTGCGGTGGCACGCTCGGACAGTTGCACACGCGAGATTCCCATAAGTAGCCAGGAGTCCAGCACGCAGGATAGTACAAGTAGTTTCGCGTGAGTGCTGCACATTGTCAACAGGAAGATGTTCTTGGATCTGGCGATGCGGGAGGGCCGCCGGCGGCGGCGGCCTGATGTGCGCAGGGCACAAAGGCAGCGCGGCCGCTGCCCCTCCACGCCTATGCCGCTAGTCGCCAGATCTGGGTGTGTGTACGCGAGGTCGCGCAGCACGAAGACGCGGCGCACAGCAAAGGCTTCGCGTCAGGGGAGCAGTATGTCGCGATGGTCTTTGTGCAACGTGGGCAGGGAGGCTTGCTGCGCGAAGCCGAGAATGGCTGAGGGCGTGCAGGGGCAAGCTGAACCAGCTCGGCGTACAGAAGGCACCACCACAGTAGTCCTTGGCGTACGCGAGCGGCCACCGCCGGCGGCACCGTGAGGAAATGCAGTTTTAGGAGCGGTATGCGCGGTGTCAGATGGTGGCGCGACATTATACGTTCCGTGTCAAGAATCGATTGCACAGCCTGGACGCGACGGCCATAGACCTGTGCGCATCACTGTCCCCATGGGCAACCTTCCGCAGAACCAAATATGCAGTCAAGGTTTATGGGGTATTTAATCACAGGCGCTATCGTCTCGCGTGGGCGCACAGCACAGAGGGGACGGGGCATGAAAGCCGAGCGGTGCCTGATGTGCCTTTGCTGCCAAGCAGTATCGTGGCCGTGGAGCGCAGTGACAACGACGACCGCCAGTATTAGAAGTGGATGGATCACACATCCCCGTTGTGACGTGCGAGACAGTCAACGCGGTGTACAAGGTGGGAAAGATGTGCGGTAGTTGCGCGCGGCAACATCCAGTAGGATCGGGAGATCACACTGGCGGGCTGGCGTGCAGCCCAGCAATGCAGGGAGGTGCGGGGCCACAGCGTGGTGTGGGATACGAAAGTGGACATCCATCAACGAGGATTGCTGTTGTGGACAGCCGCGCAGTGTGACAGCACATTCGTATCACTTTTGCACTTGGGATTGTGCGATGTGTCTTTGTTTTTCTTCCCAGGCGAGGAGCAGGACGTGTTCAGTTTGTTGGGCGCAGCGGGCGATGGTGCAGGAATCGATTTTTGAGCCGGTGCGGGCGGAGAGCTCCGCACAGGCGCCGGGCCGAAGACACAGATCAAGACAGTGGGCGAGTTCATCCAGCGCGTTGGCGTCGGGCACGATGAAGCCGTTGACCGAATGCTCGATCATCTCGGCGCCGCCGGCTTGGCGTGTGGTGATGACGGGGAGGCCGCAGCACAGCGCTTCGCCAATCACATTGGCGAAGGAGTCGTAGAGAGAAGGGAACAGCATGACATCGGCACCGCGGTAATAAGAGGCGGGATCGCTGACACGGTCAAGCCAGACCGTGTGGAGGCGTCCGGCGCAGCGTTGTTGGAGGCGGTGTTTGACGCGCGCGTGGGGTTTGCCAATGACGACGAGCGAGAAGCGGCGGGGATCGTGTGTGCGCAAAAGGGCTTCGATGCCTTGGGGCAAGCCTTTGCGCACGTAGTTGTTGGCGGCGAAGAGGACGATGAGGTGTGTTGGAGGAATATGGTGGGTGGTGCACAGAAGCGCGCGGGCGGCGTCGCGGGCGCGCGGGTGAAACATGTCACGGTCAAAGCCATTGTAGACGGTGTGAACCCGGTCAGGCGGCACGGCATAATGCTGCATCAGCAACTGACGGTCCATTTCGGAAATTGCAATGCAGTGGCGATAATTGCCGGGAGCGTACATGGCGCGCTCGAAGGCCAGGTTGTGGCGGATGGAGGGGCGAAGGAGCTGCAAGGGGAGGAGGCGGCCGTACTTGCGGGCGTACCAATCGCGGTAGACGCCGCCGCCGAAGCGATGCACATCTTGCGGGCAGAGTTGCGTGAGGCCGAAGAGCAGATCGGAGGCAGGCAGGGCGCGCCAGACGTTGCGCGAGAATTCACGCCACGGATGGTGCCACGGGCGCGGGCGCGGGATGCGAATGAGAGTGAGGCCGAGGGCGGCAGCGTGCTCATCCCAGTCATGGCAGAGGGCAGTGATCTGGTGGTTGCGATCGAGCAGTCCGCGGATAAGGCTGAGCGCAAAGCGTTCGGCGCCGCCGCGGGCAAGGGACAGGCTTTGAATAGCGAGAGCAATGTGCATGGCACCATTGTAGCGAGTGGCGGAGGAGAAGTCAATGGAAAGGGCGTGCCTAGATCCGGCGACTAGCGACATACGCATGGAGGGGCAGCGGCCTCGCTGCCCTTGTGCTCTGCAGCCATCAGGCCGCCGTGGCCGGCGGCCCTCCCTAGTCGCCGGATCCAGGGCGTGGCGGGATGCGGCGCGGAGCACAGAGGCAAAGCATAAGAGGTGATGCATCTATATGATAGATTGTGGCATGTAAACAGGGAGGGATAAGGAGTGTGGGCAGCGGAAGCTGGGCTTCCGCTGGGAAAGGGAAGCTGCGCACGCGCCGCGCGCCGCGGGGCAAGCGCTGGCGAGAAGGAGCCACCGCATGCAGGGCTGAGGGGCTTGACATTGGGAAGGGAAATGTGCAGTATTAGGTCAACATAAGGTAGGGTACACAAGAACAGTCGCGGGGTAGGCACGGAGCGTGGGGCGGTGCGGCATTGCATGAACGAACGCTTTATCAACGGCGTGTTGCGGGTGCCGCAGGAGATTGCGGCAGAAGATGCCTGCCGCGCGGAACATGTGTTGGGCCCGGAAACGTGTGCGCGGACGAAGGACGTTTGTGAACCCCTGGACGGGCACGCGATGGCACGGGATGACACGCTGGCGCAGACGTTATTGCGCGAAGGGCAGAGCGGGACGCTGGTGCGCATTGCGGGCAGGCATGCAGCGCGCATCCGGCGGGTGGGGCAGGGGATGCGGCTGGGGGAGCATGTGCGGGGGTTGTAAAACAGCGGACACGCGCCGGCGAAGGTGGGCGTGGGCGACGCACGCGGGTGATGAAGTACTGTTGGAACAGGCGGGCGCGGGGCGTGCACAGCTTGAGCGGTGCCTGCATGACACAGTAGAAAATTACGTGGTGGGGCGGTGCGATGGCTTTTTTCGCGCCGGCGTGGTACGCCACGCTGCTGCTACCGTTGTAAGTGCTGGGGATTGTGGTGGCGATTGACGCGGCGCAGGTAGTAGGGCGGGTATTTTTCTGCTAAGATATGAACGCGTTGTTGATGAAGCCGCCGCCGTACCGGCTGCCGACGCTGCACAGTGTAGTGATATTGATGTGGCGGCGGGCGTGGATGTATGTGGAGAGGGCGGGCATCCTGCTGCTCGGTGCGCCGGTGCGATGTGGTTTTTGTACAGCTTTCCGCGGGATGCCACGGCGATGGCACATGATGACACAGCGGCGGGGGGGCACGCAGGCACAGTTCGAGAACAGCTATGCCGCGCGCATAGGGCGCACAGTGAAGCCGCTGGTACGCACGCTGGGATGTGACTGAAAGATCGCGGCAAGGCTGGTCAGCGGGCTGGCTGCGAAAGAGGCTGTGGTCTCGACGCTGATGGTGGGTATGGTGGGGAGGACAGTACCCGCGGCGGGGATGCGTTGCACGACGAACTGCGGGCCGTTCGTTTATTTACGTGCCATTCGTGGGGGGCGTCCACGCGGCTTGTATTTACTCTGCTGTATGTGCTGTGATGATGGTGATTGTTGAATTCTATCGCGAATGTGGCGCGTAGTGGACGGCGTTCATGACCGTCTCCACGACGCTGACCGCGGCGGTCATTTGGCAAAAGAGGTTGCGTGCAGAGAGCCGCACATGCGGTAGTACTGTAGCAGTAGAGCGATCGGGATCGAAGGCGTTATTGAACGCAGCAATGGACTTGCATGGCAGTGTGTAAGAAGATGCAGGAGCGATGGCGATAGTGATCGGATAGCGATGGTGAGTGGAGAGAGCGCGGAGGATTGCATATCGGGAGGAGTTATGCGATAATAAGACACTGTGGTTTTTTTGACTAGTGTATTCGTAAGGTTATTAATCGGGGTTGGCGGGCAGCGTGTGGCGGCGGCGAAGTGGCGTTGTTCCTACATTAACGGCGGGCGCAGCGGTGTGGACCGCGGTAAAATGTGACCAGCGGCATGCGGATAGGAGGCAGCGGGTTGCGATGCGGGAGAGAGTGTAATTTGAATGCGGTGAGGCACTGGATGCATGCGCTGGGCAACGGCGAGACGCGGGCGGGGATAGACGGCTGGCGGCTGGATGTGGCGTTTTGCGTACCACACGGCTTTTGGAAGGATTGCGTGCCGTGGTCACAGGGTTAAATTCTGACGCATGTCTGACGTGAGAGGTGATTGAGATTGCGCCCTAGTTTTTACTGGGTGATGCAGTTGGCGCGCTGATAAATTATGCATGGATGAGCAGTGTGGAAAAACGTGCAGTATGATGTGCGCAAGCCGATGGCCGAGGAACGGCGGCGGCAGAAGGTGCTGGTGTTGTTTCAAATGACGTATGTGGGCGCGCCGATGATATACTATGGCGACGAAGCGGGCATGTGGGGCGCGAATGATCCGTGCTGCCGCAAGCCGATGGTGTGGCCGGAGCTGGCGTATGATGCGGAACGCACGGCGCCGGATGGCACGGCGCACGAGCCGGATGAGGTGGGGTTTGACGGTGACATGCATGCGTGGTACCGCAGATTGATTAGGCTGCGGCACGCATCGGCGGCGCTGCGGGAGGGGGCGTATGAGACGGTGTTGTGTGATGATGCGCGGGAGGTGCTGGCATTCAAGCGCAGTGTGGGAGAAGATACAGCAGTGGTGGTGATCAACACGAGTGACTGCAAGCAAAGGGTGGCGCTGGGCGAGCTGCGGTGCGCGGGAATGTGGAAGCGTGTATTGACGGGCAAGGCGGAGCGGGAGGTGGTGGAGCTGGAGGCAGTGGCGGGCGAGATACTCGTGCTGGAGAAGAGGCGGCTGCGGGGATGAAGGAGCCGCTGGTGAGTGTGGTGATGCCGTGCTATAATGCGGCGGCAACGGTGGAGCGGGCATTGGTATCGTTATCAGTGCAGACGTATAAAAAAGTTGGGATAGTGGTGATAGACGACGGTTCGGATGATGGGACGGCGGCCATACTTGCGGCGCATGCGCAGCGCGATGGACGCATACGCGTCATCAGGCAAGAACACGCGGGGATTGTCGCGGCGCTGAATACGGGGCTGGGGGCAGCACGGGGGGAGCTGATCGCGCGCATGGACGCGGATGATGAGAGTCATCCGGAGCGGCTGGCGCGGCAGGTAGCTTTTCTGGCGGCGCATCCGGGGACCGGCGTGGTGGGGTGTGGCGTGAAGTATGCGGGGGGAGCAGGGGAGCGGGGCTATGCAGAACATGTGCGCTGGCTGAACTCGTTGCATACAGCGGAAGAGATCTCGTTGAATCGGTTCCGGGAATCACCGCTGGCGCATCCTGGGGTGATGTTTCGGCGCGCGCTTGTGGCGGCGCATGGCGGGTATCGTGATGGGGATTTTCCGGAAGATTATGAGCTGTGGCTGCGCTGGCTTGAGTGCGGGGTGCGGATGGCGTGTGTGAAAGAAGAGTTGTTGGTGTGGCATGACAGCCCGCGGCGGTTGTCACGGATAGATGCGCGCTACCGGCCAGAGGCATTTTACCGGTTGAAGGCTAGCTACTTGGGGCGGTGGCTGGCGCGGCACAACCGGCATCATCCGCGGGTGATCATCGGCGGGGCGGGGCGGGTGACGCGGCGGCGCGCGGAATTGTTAGTGGAGCACGGTGTGGAGATTGCGGCGTATGCAGACATTGACCGGCGCAAAATCGGGCGGCGGTACGGCACGGCGCCGGTGATAGGAATGGAAGAGATACCAGGGGCGGCGGAGTGTTTTGTGGTGCCGTACGTGGGCACGCGCGGCGCGGCGGCGGCCTGGCAGGCATTTCTCGAAGCGCACGGATTTGTTGCGGGACGGTCTTACATCCTGGCGGCGTGACAAGAGCTGACCCATATCTGTGAAAACGAGAACACAGACAACACGTGTTGGCAGGTGGGCCAGCACATGCTATAATGACGCACAAACGTTTCATTACACAAGAAAGTTATGACAACATACGCGGCCGAACATCGTATTGATCAGTATGGGTATCACACGATTGTGAGCTACAAGAATCACACGGTGGACGCGCGCATTCTGCGCGAACAGTTCGATGAACACTGGCAGGAAGGGCTTGGGGGCAGGAAGCATGTTGCACTGTGTGATTACACGGACGAGACGACTTCACACGTCCGCGCGCTGGGTGACAAGTATGCAGACAACTGCCTATTTGGGCGTCTGAATATTGACGAACGAGATCATCAGGACTATCTGGCAACGGAACGGGCTGCAGCGTTTATTAGAAGCCGCACTTCAGGCGATGCGCCATTTTTCTTGAATCTTAATTTTGATGTTACGCATACGCCGTGCGGCATCATGGAACCGTACTACTTGCGTTACATCCACAAACAACTGCGACTGTTTCGGCATCATGCAGGCACGGGCAAACCGGTTTTCTGCAGGACTTGAGTGAGCTGCATGGGTTTGCGCGGCTGACTGACGCGGACCGGCATGAGCTGCTGGCGTGTTATCTTGGCATGGTGAGCTATGTAGACGCGCGGGTGGCGGAAGTGTACCGCGCGCGGGAAGACAGCGGCCAGCTTGACAACACGATCCTGATTTTTACGAGTGACCACGGTGGTTTTACCGGGCAGTATTGCGTGCCGGAAACGTGGGACACCGCGTGGTATGACGGTATTTTGCGCGTACCACTGATGATTCGTTATGGTACCCGCGTGCCGGCGAGAAAGATTACGGCTCTGCCAGAGAGCATTGATGTGTTGCCGACGATTCTGTAACTAGCCGGCATTGCGGCGCCGTAGGGGATTGAAGGGCGTTCATTGTGCGGACTACTGCGTGGCACCGTGCATGAGCACAAGGAGTATGTGTTTGCGGAAGGCGGGCATGAGAAGGAGCTGCTGCAGATGAGGACACAACACAATGCGTATCGTGAGAGTGTGGTTGGCTATCAGCACAAAGAGCGGCTGCGTACGGTGATGCCGGACACACTACGCAAAGCGAAGAGCATCCGCACCCGGCGGTACAAACTGGTGTATCGCATCAAAGACCGGCATGAGTTGTACGACATGCAAGATGCTGCGCAGGAAATGAAGCATCTTTATGGGGCGCCGGGCTACGCGGCGGTGGCGGCGGAATTGCAGAGAACCTTACTGGAGCATCTGATCGAGACGGAAGAGAACTTGCCGTTCGATTCTGATCCGATCGCGTAGTGCGTCAGTGATCTATGACGGGCAGCGCGCGATTGAGAATGTCCGGGGGGCGGCGGGAATTGCGAATGAGCTGATGGCAGCGCAGGGCTGTGAGAATGCGGCCGAGGCACATGGGCGCGGCGCAACAAGCTTTGCAGCGCGGCGAGTGAGGCGTGCGAGGGCAGCAGATGGCGCACGCAGAGAACGTATTGGTGAGCTTCAGCTTGCGGCGGCCAATTGGACAACATGCGGTGTAGCGAGCGCATCAGTGCCATACTAGCCACACCAACGGCCTGCGTTGTGCGTGGTGGGAAGAAGGATATAGGGCTGAGCCGGAGTCATGGCAGAATGCCGACGGGGAGATGCAGGCGGAGGTGAATGGCGTGGGCGCGGCCGGGGATAAAGGGCGGCAGCCAAGGTGCGCGGCTGGTGATGCGCAGGCGCAGGCCGTGAGGCGTGGGGTCTAGCGCCAGTTGCGTGGCGTGAAGAGAGAAAATAAACCAATCGCGCGGAGTGACGACGGACCACTCATCGACCGCAGGACCGGAGAATGCGGCGGCGATGGCCGGATCAGCGAGCGTCTCGGCAGGGGTGAAGATGTAGGTGCCGCCGCGCCGTGCTGCAATCAAGGTATTGGAGAGGAAGGCCGCGGGAACGAGTGCGGTGAGCGCCGGCGGATCGTTGGTGGACAGTTGTGGCGCAAGAACGTCTGTGAGGAGATGAAGAACAATGTCACCGCGGCCATTCGAGCGTTGTGAGAGCGTAGCCCTCGCTAGCACGGACGACGCGCGCACAAGGTGAGCATGCCAAGAAGCATTGGAGACGGACCACGGGAGCAAAGGAGTAGCGTCTGAGGCTGCAGCGAGGGCGGTGAGGACGGGCGAGCCGTTCACATGCAATTCGAGGGCGCCGCTGGGTGTGGTGTGAAGGGAGCAAGGAGCGCGGTGCGGCATAGCTGTGCTGACGTGATTCGCGGTGCTGTCGCGGAAGAGCGCGCCGCTGCGGCAGGGCACGCGCTGGCGCAGGACATTTGTGCCGCCATACACCACGAGGCAGTCCAAGATGGGTTCATCACGTGTCACAGCGCGCACAGGCAGATAGCGGACGCAGGTTACGCGGGGCGCAAGTGTCACGCCGAAGCTGGAGACTGGCAGGGCGGCGCCGTCGGCAGCAAGCACACGCAGCGTGACGGTGAGCGGGTGTGGTGCGGTGTTGCGCAGGCCGATGAGGATCGAGCCGGTGCGCAGTTCAACGCGGGCAGCGAGTTGCACAGGGGGCGTGGTACCTGCAGCGGCGCTAGATGCGGCGAGCAACGCAACAAAAAGCAAACAAATTATGTGCATGATATATTATAGCAGATTGGCGGGCTGGGGAGAGCAGGGCGGGTCACAATGCCGCGGGCAAGGGACACAAGGGACGCACGGGACGAAAGGGCACAGTATGTTGACAAGAGGACAGGATGTGAGTAGTATCTAGGGAACAGAGCAAGAGAGGAGTAGTATGTTGAGCGATTTAGAGATTGCCCAAGCGGCGCGGTTGCGGCCGATCATGGAACTGGCGCGAGAGTATGGGCTGATGGAGAGCGAGGTCGAGCCATACGGACATTACATGGGGAAGGTGCGGCTGGAAGCGCTGGAACGGCTGGCGGGGCAGCCGCATGGGAAGTACATCGACGTGACCGCGATCACACCGACGCCGTTGGGTGAAGGCAAGACCACGGTGACGGTGGGATTATCGCAAGCGTTAAAGGTGATAGGGAAGAAGCCGGTGACGTGCATCCGGCAGCCGTCGCTGGGCCCAGTGTTTGGGATCAAAGGCGGCGCGGCAGGTGGCGGGTATAGCCAAGTGGTCCCGATGGAAGAGTTTAATCTGCATCTGACGGGAGACAATCATGCCATCAGCGTGGCGCACAACCTGTTGACGGCATTCATCGACAATCATCTGCATCATGGGAACAAGCTAGGAATAGACCCGCGGCAAATTACGTGGCGGCACGTGGTGGATGTGTCGGACCGGTCGTTGCGCAAGATTGTGAAGGGGCTGGGCGGTGCGATGGACGGCGTGCCGCGCGAGAGCGGGTTTGACATTCTTGTGGCATCGGAATGCATGGCGATTCTGGCGTTGACCAATGGGTTGAGGGATTTGCGGCAACGCCTGGCGCGGATCATTGTCGGACAGAACTACCAAAAAGAACCCGTTACGGCGGAAGACCTGCACTGTGCGGGGGCGATGACGGTGCTGTTGCGGCACGCCATCATGCCGAACATCATGCAGACGTTGGAAGGCACGTTGTGCTTTGTCCACGCAGGGCCGTTTGCCAACATCGCGCATGGCAACAGTTCAATTCTAGCGGATCACCTGGCGCTGAAACTGGGCGATTATGTGGTGACGGAGAGTGGGTTTGGCGCGGATTGCGGCATGGAGAAATTTATGAATGTGAAGTGCCGCTACTCAGGGCTGAAGCCGGATGCGGTGTGCATGGTGGCGACGGTGCGGGCGCTGAAGATGCATTCGGGCGATTTCACAGTAGTGGCGGGCAAGCCGCTGGACAAGGGACTGGTGGAAGAGAATCTCGATGCGCTGGGGCGGGGCATCTGCAATTTAGAGAAGCAGATCGAGAACGCGCGGCTGTTTGGCGTGCCGGTAGTAGTGGCGATCAACCGTTTTGGGACCGACACGCAAAAGGAGCTGGAGCTAATTCGTGCACGCGCGCTGGCGGCGGGGGCGGAAGATGCCGTGGTGACCGACGTGCATGCGCGCGGTGGCGCGGGCGGCACGGCGCTGGCAGACGCAGTGGTGCGCGCGGCTGAGAAGCCGTCGGAATTCCGGTTTTTGTATGAATTGGAGCAGCCCATCAGCAAGAAGATTGAGATCATTGCGACGCAGATGTATGGGGCAAAGGGGATTGAGTGCACGTCTGCGGCGCGCAAGCAGATCGCATGGATTGAGGAGCACGGCTACGGCGCGCTGCCGGTGTGTGTGGCGAAGACGCATTTGTCATTGTCGCATGATCCGGCACTGAAAGGGCGGCCGCGCGGGTTTGTGGTGCCAGTACGCGAGGTGCGGTTGTCGGCCGGTGCGGGCTTTGTATATGCGCTGACCGGGGAGATCAGCACGATGCCCGGGCTGCCCAGCGTGCCGGCAGGGACGAAGGTGGATATAGATGAGCAGGGGCGCGTGGTGGGGTTGTTTTAAGATGGAAGTCCGGATGCGGGAGGGGGGATTTACGATTTACGATTTGCGATTTACGATTTACGATTTACGATTGGGGGGAATTAACTACGAAGACGCGAGGAACGGGACGTCAGAGCTTGCCCTACAGGAGCAGAGAGCAGAATCGTGAAGGCAGAAGTTCTGGATAGAGGGGTGCCTCTGGCGTGGAAAACGCAGATGGCACAGGGAGTGCTGTAAGCTTCGCAGCACGATTTGTGGTATTCATGTACGTATGTGACTTTTTGGGTATGAACGAGTACAATAATGCATATGGATAAACACTATTTTCTAGGCGTAGATATTGGTTCGACGACGCTGAAAGCCGTGCTTTTGACGGCGCGGGGCAAAGTGCATCACACGTTGTACCGGCGGACACGGCCGTTGCCGGACGCACAGTTAAGTTGCACGGGGTTATGCCACCGGTGCGGGGCGTGCAATTTAGGGGCGATCGGCAAGACGATCAGTGAGTTCCTGGCGGCGGGTGGCGCGGCGCCGGAGGAAGTGCTGGGCACGGTCGTGACAGGCAGCCAGATTGTGGACGAACTGCACCGCTTTCTGAAGTATGATGCGTATGTGAGCGAAGTATCAGCGCACGTGGCGGGGGCGCGGCATTACTATCCGGAGTGCAAGGCGATTCTGGACGTGGGCGGGCAAGACAGCAAAGCGATGCTGTACCACGAGGCGATGGGGATGTGGCAGTCGAAGATGAGCGGGATTTGCGCAGCGGGGACGGGAGCATTTCTGGACAGCGTGGCGGCGAAGCTGAACGTGCCCGTAGAAGAAATGGCGGAGCGGGTGAACTACGATTCAGAGCTGGAAGTGTCATCAATCTGCGCGGTGTTGAGCGCGACATCAGTGAACAAGTTCAAGAACCGCTATCCGATCGGGGATGTGATAGCGGCGGCGTGCCGGGCGCAGGCGCGCACGGTGATGTCGGGCGTGGGCGAGATGTTTCTTGATTACCAAGGTGACATTGTGTTCCAGGGGGGGGTGGCATCGAACCGCGCGGTCGTCTATTATTTGCATGAGATTACGGGCAACAATGTGCTGGTGCCGGAATTTCATCAAGTGATGGGCGCGCTGGGGGCCGCGTGCTTGGCGCGTGAGTATATAGAAGGCAAGCAGCGCCATGGCGGATGGCAGGCGCACAAGGCGTTTGACCAGCGGGCGCGTTTCCGGATCACGATACCAGAATTCCACGAGGTGGTGGAGGCGATCAGCGACCAGGGACTGAAGCGTGAAGTGGTGAAGCTCAAAGACAGTTTAATCACGCGGCGGACGGCAGACGGCAAGACCAAGCTGGGCATTCCCGAGTTCCAGCAAATCCGCGAGGCTGTGACGAATGAAGGGCTGCGGCGGGAAGTGATCAAGCTGTTCGAACGCCTGGTATCGCGGTCGGGGAAGAGCAAGGCGGTGGCGCTGCGGACACAGCTGACGCGCAGCGAATTTTTGTCGCGCAACGGGGCGCCGCTGGTATGGCGCAATCTGTTTTTTCCGCCAGAGATTCTGAATGCGCTGGGGGTGCGCATGCTGACGCTAGAGACGTATGCGGCGCTGCGGGGGCGCAACCAGAAGAAGCTGCGTTATTTTTTTGACCGCGCGGCGTGCAAAGGGTTTTCCGCGGAAACGTGTTCATTTTTGCGGGTCTTGGAAGGCGACGAGTTTCTTCCCAAAGCGGACTTCGCAGTGACGACGACGGAACCGTGCCAGCAAGGCGAGCGGATATTTGCGGATTTGGTGCGGACGCACAATGTGCGCGACCGCTACTACACGCTGCACACGCCGTTCCACCATGACGAGAACGCGGTGGAGCAGATTGCAGAAGGGCTGGAGCACGCCGTGCGGGCCATGGAACGCGCACTGGGGTTAAAACTGGATCTAGCGCGGTTGCGCGAGGCGTGCGCGCTGTCAAATGAGGCGCGGGCGTGGGCGCTGAAGTGTAACGAGTTGCGTTATACCAGTCCGCCATTGATCCGCGGGGCAGAGGCGATCTTGTTTGCCAACATTTTTTCCCAATTGTGGGGCAAGCCGGAGATGGTGTCGTTGCAGAAGACGCTGTACGACGAGCTGCTGGAGCGCAAGACGGACATTGAGCACGATATGCGGATTGATGACACGCACCGGTTGCTGTGGCTGCATCTGCCGCCATTCTACGGGGCGCGGCTGCTGGATTTCATTGAATTGACGTGCAACGCGCCGATCGTCTTTGAGGAAGTGAACTTTGTGGGCTGGGATGAACTCACTCCGGACGATCCGTACCGCAGTTTAGCGCGCAAATTGTTGACGGTTGGTTTTCTTGATCCGCAGTTGCGGGTGAAGCACATTTGTGATGATGCGCAGCGGGCGCGGCTGAACGGCTGTCTGTTGTACAACCACATGTTTGGGCGGTGTTCGATGGCCGACACGAGTTTCATCAAACACTTGCGGGAAGAGCTGCAGAAGCAGGGCATACCATTGCTGGTGCTGGACGGGGATTGTCTGGATGAGACGACGGATCCGTGCAGCACCTATACCAAAGTGAGTGCGTTTGTGGAGGCGCTGAATCAGAAGCGTTACGGGTCGATCTTTGGCGAAGCGGGTGCATAAGAAACTACTTCGGCACGAAGAGATTAAGAACAGGCGGGGATGGCGGGCAGGAGAAGAGGGAAGACGGAAGTGAGGATGGCGGATAGTGGATGGCGGATGGCGGATGTTTTCTTGGACTAGCGGTGCGAAGCAGGGGGAATTTGGAATCAGGAGTGTAAGGAGCCAGGTGAGGCGGTTGGTGTTTTGTGGAGCTTATCCTGCGGACGGGGTGGCGACTGCGGCAATGTGGTGTGAGAGACCGGTTAGGTTTATCAGCGATGCCATGGGCGGTGGCGTGAACTTTGTCAATAATTGATTTAGCACTGTCGAGTTCCTTGCACGTGTCAGCAAAGTAGGGCAGGGTTCAGCGTGCAGGCGGCTTGACGGCGGTGCGCTTGAGTTCGGTGCGCAAGGTGTTGATGTCTTCGTTCAGCGTGGCGTGAATGACGTCAGGAGCGCTGGCGTCACCGCTGGCCATGCGCATCAGGTTATTATTGCGCGCTTTGTTGTGTGCGCGTGTTGAGCTTTTGAGGCCGCGCGGCAGCCAGCGGAACTTCGGCACGTGCGACGCGCGTGTCATTGGGCCGTGAGAAGGCGGTGCGCCACGCAGCTGTGGGCGGGGTGCGGACGACAATACGCACGAACTCAGCGCCGCGCACACTCGCTGCGCAGAGGCTTGTTCTGCCGGCCGGCGAAATCAATAAATTTCACCGCGCGGTTGCCTAACAAAAGACTGGTATTGGAATCGAGATAGACCGTGCTGTCGTGCTCGGCAAAACAGGCCGTGCCGTCGCTGACATCACCCTTGACGGCGAAGACCGACGTGCGCGCGGCGGCGGGCAGCTCGAACGGACGGCTGGCGGCGATGCTGCGCGATGGGGCGCCGGGGAAGACGTCATCGAGCGACGTGCCCATACGGATTTCATCAATGATGATTTTGGCGTTGCCGGCGCGCACGAAAGCGTAGTGAACATCGGCAGCCCTTTGCCGCCGCCAGTGAAACCGTGGCGCAGGGCCTCATCGGACGATGCCGGTTTAACATCGGCACCCCAGTACACGTCATTCCTTTGGGTACACATCCACATTACCACAAAGGCTTCAAGCCAAACAGGACTGTCACGCGTGCGTGCGAGCTGGCGAAAGGACGTTCGACATACGAGATGAGCAGGGCACGTGGCGGATAGTCAAGCGTTTACGTTCCGTGTTGTAGCCGCAGAGGCGCCCATACGGCTTCTTGGCGCACATGCTGACGGAGACGAGCGTTGGGCCGCACAGATTCAATGACGCGCCGGCCCATCGGTAAGACGCGCTGCTGTGGATGACGCGCACGAGGAATCTGGCGGCGGGGAACAAAGCATTTGTGGCGGTATCCGTGGAGGGGTTATATCCATTTGCAGGGGGCGCGACAGGGGCGTGACGATCACGATGCCGTTGGCTATGCTAAGCGAGTGTGATACGGCATCGTTGACTGGGCCGGGATAGGCCAGACTGCCGAGTGTGTGTTGAAGCGGATATGATACGCATTAAAGTAAAAGACAAGCGGCAGCGGGACAGGCGTGCAGGGACTCACCGCTTCGGCCGAGGTGCGCATATCCGGGTGTCAGAGCAATACGGGGAGCTGCTGCAGCTCAGATGTGACGGGGCTTGGGACAGCAGCGTACACGGCGTTCAATCCATCCATTCACTGCTTGAAAATGCGCGCGTGGGCAGACGGCCGTGCCAGATTAGCTGATGGTGCGGCAATCCCGTACAAGCGTCAGGCGCAGGCGCGCGATACTCGAAGCGGAACATGTTGCCCCATTGCAGGTCGTCGTGATTAAGCGCCTTGGCGGCGGCGTCGCGGCGGTTCGTAGCGGTGTTGATGACAAACCAATATGGGTCGCTGAACAGAATCTGATTGGTGTGCACCTGACCGGGGGCGAGCACCACGACATCGCCGGCTTGTGGCGCGGGAACGGCTGCATCAGCGCTCACCCAGCGCCAGGGATTATCATCCCCGAGGCTGACTGAGTGCAGCGCAAATGAACGCCCGCCGGGCAGATTCACCAAGGCGACCTCCGTGGTGCTGGCATTCATGATGCGAATCAGCGCCACGGCTCTGCGGCGCGCGGAAGCCGCATGCGTGTGTGTGGCATCGGCGATGATGTCAAGCCCGATGCCGAGCGGCGCCCAGCGATGGTTTTTCATCACCGCCGTGCCGCGCGTACTCACGGCGAGTTCTATATCTAGTGGAATCTGAATACCATCGCGTACGCGCGCGGCTTCGAGTGTGCGCGCCGTATGTTGTTGCGTGAAGTAGGCCTCGATGCCATAGCGCACGTTGATATCGGAGGGCGGATTGTGATGATCAACATGGCCGCGCAGAAAGAGACCGCCGGGCGGGCGCTGGTCTGTCAATGCCACCAGGCGCGCCACGCCCTCGTTGGTGTTCAGCACGGCATATACGACCGTACCGCGTGGCACCCTGTTGGTGTGCGCCATGGCGGTTGCGAGACCGCCGGCGCAATCAGCGCGCGACACAGTGGAGATGGCGTAGTTCAGCGCGAGATAGTCGCCGCGCATCGGGTCGCGCGGATCAATCGGGGCTGTGCGCACATACACCGTGGCGCCGCGGCGCACAATCCACTCGCGCTCGCCTGCCATGTAGGCCAACACCGCCACCTGCAACAGTGCCACGGCAGCAATCGCAACGGATTTCATGTACTGCCCTTCATGTGCTGCAGGCGCTGGCGCGCACGTGCGAAGAAGATGCCTTCGGCAAACAACACGCCGCCGGTGACGACAAAGACCAGCCCGCGGGCGGCCAGGCTTTCGAATAAGTCAAAATACCGTGCTGCCACCAGGGCGGCCAGAAGAAGCGAGCCCATGATGGTGTGCGCGAGGAGTGCCTGACGGCAGCCGCGTGTCATCCACGCCAGCGCCAGTGCCAATAACACAAGGTTGAAGACACCCGCTGCCATGACGCTGATGAGATGTGGCCCGCACAGGATGAAGAATTGGCAGGCGATGACCGCCAGTGGCACCAGCGCCAGTTCATACCCAGGTTCGGATGGCGTGCGCCATCGGCGAGCCGCGCGTGCCCATGCCACCCCGCCCCAGAGCGCCAGCGCCAGAACAAACGGCGCCCACATATACAGCAGATACGCCAGCGTTGTGCCATGCGTCTGCCCACGAAGGACGTAGTACTGAAAATCCTTGAAGCTGCACAGATAGCAGCACACGAGGAATACGCTCCAGCCCACAAATGCCCATACTGGTGCACTGCCTTCGAACCAGACCCTCTCATGTGCAAGTATGCTGGCAGCAATGGCCGCGGCTGCCAGTGTTAACAGGAGCAACAGCACATGCCCGTCCAGCGTGTGCGCCACTGACGCAGCTGACACCAACACGGCGGTAAGGACAAACAACAACAACACGCGCGCGCGCAGGCGCCATGCCAGCAGGCCCAGCGCGGCCGCAATGACAAGTGGCGCCCACGTGCAGGCCATGTTGAAATCCCATGTTTCGCAACACACCCAAATGGTCAACAACACGGCCGCCAGCATGCCATGTATGGCTGACGGGATGACCCAGGCCATCGCCAGCGCGCCGAGGCCCCAGATGAGAAATGCATGCGGGTAGCGTTCGTGGATATGATAGATTTGAGCGATGAGGAAGATGCCCGCGCCAAAGAGCATGCAGCCCAGCAGGCAGAACGATTGGCCCAGCCCGCGCAGCCACCCGCCGCGGCGAAGCAAGGCGATGCCGGCGGTGTGCGCTGCGCAGAGACTGCCAATTATGACGGCCAGTTTCATAGCCTTGCTCATGTCGTGCCAATTGTAGGCAAAGAGCAGAATGATGCCCAAGCCAACAATCACTGCGCCAAGGCCGGCGAAAATAATCAAACCCCAAGGCGTCCCTTGTTCCATGTGAGGATAGCGTGCGCGAATGGCGTTCGCCTGGTGCGCAGATATCAGGCCGCCTGCAACCCATTCATCAAGTTGTGTTGCCAGCCAGCGCAGATGTGCGTTCATGTTTAGTAATGTGGGGAAGTTTCAAGACAGAGCGGTGGCGCGGGCAAGCGCACACGGAGGACATGGTGCAGGGGAGAACATGGGGAAGCTGGGCAGCGTGGCCGCTGCCCGGCGATGGTGTTCGTCAGATGTATTGATTGAGGAGATTCTCGAGCAGCTCCTGGCGGCCGCTGGCGCGGGTGGGTTCGCCGTGTTCGAGGGTGTATTTTTCGAGCTCTTCAAAGGTGAGCTTACGTGCTTCGATGTGGGCGCCGAGTTCGCCGCTCCACTCAGCATAACGCTGTGCGATGGCGCGGTCGAAGGCGCCATCGGCGATCATGCGTGCGGCGTTCTTGAGGCCGCGGGCAAAGGCATCCATGGCGCCGATGTGGGCGTAGAAGAGGTCTTCAGGATCAATGGACTGGCGGCGGACATGGGCGTCGAAGTTGAGACCGCCGGTGGTGAAGCCGCCGCCTTTGAGAATGAGATACATGGCCAGCGTGGTGTCGTAGATGTCGGTAGGAAATTGATCGGTATCCCAGCCGAGCAGCAGGTCGCCGCGATTGGCGTCGACGGAGCCGAGCATCTCATGGGCAATGGAGTAGGCCAATTCGTGATGGAAGGTGTGGCCTGCGAGGGTGGCGTGATTAGCCTCGATATTGAATTTGAAATCTTTAGTGAGGCCGTAATGTTGCAGGAAGGCATAGCAGGCGGCGGCGTCTGAATCATATTGATGCTTGGTGGGCTCTTTTGGTTTGGGTTCAATGTAGAGCGTGCCGTGGAAGCCGAGTTTTTTCTTGTAGTCCACGGCCATGTGGAGGAAGGTGGCGAGGTGATCGAGTTCGCGTTTCAAGTCGGTGTTGAGCAATGTTTCGTAACCTTCGCGGCCGCCCCAAAAGACATAGCCTTCGCCGCCGAGCTGGTGAGTAATTTCCATAGCTTTTTTAACTTGGCTGGCGGCGTAGGCGAAGACGGCGGGGGAAGGATTGGTGGCAGCGCCAGCCATAAAGCGCGGGTGAGAAAAGGCGTTGGTGGTGCCCCAGAGGAGTTTGATGCCGGTGTCATTCTGCAGCTTTTCCGCCAAGGCAACGATTTTGTCGAGGCGTTCGTTGGTTTCGGCGAGGGAATCGGCTTCAGGAGCAATATCGCGGTCATGGAAGCACCAGAAGCCCACGCCAAGTTTGGTGAAGAACTCAAATGCGGCGCGCATGGTGTTTTCGGCCTGCTTCATAGGATTTTTGCTTTTCATGTATTCGCGCACGATGGTGGGTGCGCCGAATTGATCGCTGCCCAAGCCTTTGAAGGTGTGCCAGTAGCAGACAGCGAAGCGCAGATGCTCGGCCATCGTCTTGCCCATGATCACCTGATCGGCTTTATAGTGCCGAAACGCGAGCGGATTATCGGATTCGGGGCCTTCGTAACGGATGTGGGGAACTGTAGGAAAAAATTGCTTCATTATCAACCTTCTGTTAGAACGTTATGTGTGAAACGCAAAAGCATCTTTGGGAACATTGTAGTGATTTTTGGCTGGGAAATCAAGAGGGCGATTTCCCTTAGATCCGGCGACTAGCGGCATGGGAGTGGCGGGGCAACGGCCTCGTTGCCCTTTTACCCCGCGCGCACTAGGCCGCCGCGGCCAGCGGCGCCCTAGTCGCCGGATTCAGGACGACGTATGAAGCGGGGAATTAACCACCACGGCACAAAGAAAACGAAGTCAGAAGGCAGAACAAAAAAAAGTAAGAAGTTTCGCAGCGAATGCCGCTTACAAACTCAAAGGCCCGGCCGTGGTATCATCGTGGCGTTGGGAAAGAATGTGTATCGCACGGAACGAGAATTGCGCCGCACGGATAAGAGCGCTTCATCAGTGTGCATCCGTGTGCGTCTGGTGCGCCAGTAACGCCACGTTAATCAATACACTGCAACGTGGTTATCGCGCTAACTGAATATCCAGCATGGAGAGAAACGGGCGGCGGCATGAGCAACCGCGGCGCCGGAGCCCCGTGAATCAAATCTGTGAGCCGCAGCGCACGCGGTTCTGTTCCGGCCCCGTTACGCACGGTGAGAGCGGCCACACTGCCAGAGAAGCCGAAGCCTGCCATCCGCCGTGAAGAGATATTCACACGCTCCGGCGGGACTCTCCGGGGTGAGCGGGGGCAGCGCGCAGGGAAGGTTGAAGTGGACAGCCTGGGAGACCCCTGTCACCGGTTCCGCAGCGCTAAGACAAGCACAAAACGCAGCTGGAATGAACCACGCAACACTCGAAACACACGAACGTTCAATCAGCATTTTGTGCCGTCTGCAGTCAACACGGCGTGTCGTGTGTAATCAACACTTTTTGTCGCATGACCGCCATCGCTCGCGCCGTATGATCTTCTTTCACTTCTGACTTCGTACTTCGCCTGTTCTGCATTCTGACTCCCTTGGCGCCTTTGCGGCTTTGCGAGAGAATCATTGTCTCACGGAGCCGCGAAGACCACAAAGGAAGGAGCTGGGATGAACACAGATGAACGCAGATAGATACAGTAGTTGTGGCGGCAGATGGGGAGTACGATGCCGCATCTGTGTGTATCGGCGTGTATCTGTGGTTTATTGTAGTGCCGCGAAACAACACTTAGAACGCACAGATTCAATCAACACAAATTGTCGTTTGCAATGAACACTTTATGTCGAATGACCAACGTCCAACGTCTAATCTTTCCGCGTGTTCCGCGTGTTCCGCGGGCAAATGAAGAACTTACGGCATGGCACAGTTGAAAGCACAAGGCCACCGCAGTTCATAGAACTTCCTCAACATGCACACGTCCTCCGCAACCATCGGCGTTGATCGGCGTTGATCGGCGTTCATCCTAGGTTCATTCTCGATGTCTGAACGGAATAACAACCACGGGTCATACTAACTCGCACGTCATTGCGCCACAATAATGTACAAACACGCGTACGTCATTGTGCTGCCACACTTTACGCAGTTTTGTAAATAACTCGTAATCAATGACTTGCGGAACGGTGAGGCGCGGGGCTCTTTGCGAGCCAAGTGAGAAAGAAACTGGGATAAACACAGATGAACGCAGATGAACGCAGATGTAAATGGCGCCCGTGGATACCCACCAAGACTCGAAGACTCGAAGAAGATTTACAATTTACAATTTACAATTTGTGGGATTAACGACCAAGACTCTAGGAAGATCGTGGGATGTTGCATTGCTCACGCGTGTGAAAACGGCAGTTGATTGTATGGCCGCGAAGGAACACATAGAACGCAAAGATTCAATCAACCCTTTTTGTCGTTTGCAATCAACACGTTTTGTCGAATGACCAACGTTGAATATTTTTGCATATTTCCGCCTGTTCCGCGGGCACACTAAGAACCCACGGACTACATAGAATGACACGGAAAAACGTCATCGCGGTTCCTGCGGTTACAACAACTTTCAGGCTTTCTGCGCATATTCCGCCTCAACCATCATCGTTTATCTGCGTGCATCCCAGTTGCATTATTGGATGTGCGTACAGCATAACACCCACCGGCCGGACTGTATCGCACGTCCTTGCGCTGCAATGAGTTACAAGTGCACGTAAGTCATTGTACTGCAACACTTTGCGGTATTTTGTAAGTATCTGGCAATCAACGACTTGCGTATTCGTAAGACACGATTGATTCTTTGGCGTGGCAAACTTGAACGAAAGGAACTAGGATAAACGCAGATGAACGCAGATAGATACAGTAGTTGTGGCGGCGGGGGCGCGGGACTGCGCCGCATCTGTGTGTGTATCCGTGGTTCGTTTTTTCATCACAGAGGGCAATGTGAGACATACGCAGGGAGGTTCTGTTTCTGGCTCATGCATCCTGCGTTTGCGTTGCAGGGAGAAAAGTAGTTTGTGGCGAACCATTGTGCAGACAAGGTCAAAGGCGCAAGACCGCCTGGTTACGGCGGTTCAGAACAGGATGGTTGTCATGGCTGCGGCAGCCGCCTTAACGGTGCGATTTTGCTGTCCAAACAATGGGGTTGAGCGCATAACTAGGCACCTTCTTATGGTGTGATACGGCTCACGTGGCGGAACATGGATTCGTGCAGGCGTCGCGTTTTTGTTGTTGATGTTGAGCAGCGTGCCGGCATCAATCAATTCTTCTTTGCGCTATCCCGCGTCTTCACATTTCTTGAGAACTTGCATGGCCATATCACACTGACGCGCGTTGCAGAGTGACTGAAAATACGAGTGCAGGCATGACGTACGCACAAAGCGCGGCAGGGTGGCGCTGTGCGCCATCACCACGTCAACTGCCTGTCTGCGCGCGTGTGCATCTGCGCGGTATTCACGTGTGTTGTTGTACGCGACGGCCAGGGTGCCATACAACTCGATCTGAACCGGTACACGCAGGCCGCTGTCTTGCAGCGCCGTGCGCAACACGGCCACCGCATGTTCAGCATGGCCATGTGCCAGCGCATTCAGGGCGCGTTCGTTCTCAACGTGCGCAGCCGCGCATGCGATGTTGTTGATATCCTCAACGGCCTTGTGCATATAGTGCACACATTCTTCTGGCACACCAGCCGGCAGATCGTTATGTGCTGTAAACAGCAGCTTGATGTGTCTTGAGCGCACATGCGCGGCCAGGTTGCTCAGCAGGGCATCAACAAAGCCGGCATCAGCCCCTCTGATCAGTGCCTCGATCTCATCCATCATCCAGATATTTGTCCGTGCCAGGACATCATAAGGGTTGTCTGGCGCCGCATCTGGCTCATCATGTATAGCTGTGGCAAAGGCCGTCACAGTGCTGATGACCGAAGCGCGGTCTTGAGTGACAGGTGGAGGCGCGGCGTTGCTTGCGGCCTGGCCTTGCGCATTCTGGCGCACGGCCTGCACCCGCTCTCGTGCCGGTGTATGAGTGATGTCCGGTGTCTTGTTCGGTGTACAAGACAGGATAAACACGGGCATCGTGAGTGCACATAGTCATGGAAAAAAGCCACGCCGCGTCATTTGATTTTTTTGTCCATAGATGTGACAAAAGAGGCCGGTGCCGCGTCACGCGCTCGGAATCACGGCGTGACGGCGATATAACGGGCGGCCGTCGCCCCATTCGCCCGCCATCGTGCTGTGCGCAAACAAGTAGTCAAAACAGGTGGTCTTCGGTGACGCGGTGAAAGCAAAGGTGAAGACATGATCGTTGCTGACACGGTCGCCGAACGTTCTTCCATCATCGCTCATGGGCACAAATTCGTCGTGGCGCCATGCTTCCAAGGCGTGCAGATTTCCAATCACACACATACCTAGGCGCGGCACATGGCGGGCATCGCACTCTAATCCGATAATAAGCGGAGACTCGCGCTATACACTGTTGATAACAGTTATGCTATGAGCGGTATTGTCTGCCCGCCACAGGGTATTTGTCGCGCTGGGCGGTATGGCGCCTGCTGCTTTGGCAAAAGCATATGTTATGCGTCTCATCTGCACGGGCGCCGTGTAATCGGCAAACCAGTAGCGGGGGTGACCGCTCTCCTGCATACGGCGCAACGAAACATGTATACTGCACCATACGTAGGGCACTGCCTGTGTACACCACGCGGCCGTGTCACGGACAATGCGCAGGTGGAGTGGCATGCGGCGCTCCGCGACGGCATACGTGACGCGCGCCCTGCAGATGTCGCGAATCAGCTGTGCCTGCCCATCAATCGCCGGAATCGTGGCGCCGAACCACTCGAAGCACGCAGCCAGCTGCCGCTGCTGGTCATCTTCCAGATCATCCGCCTTCATGCGCGCCAACAATGCTGCATAGAGCGGTTCTTGCGCCAGACGCGCTGGCCGTGCGCTGCCATGCGGTTCTAGCCGGACGGTTCCATAGTGTGTGCAGCGTTGCAGGGCCGCAATGAGCAGCGCCTGTTTCTTTCGGCGCCATAGCTGCGCCGTTTCGTGTGCTGATTGAGCGGCCAGCTGGTCGTACATTCTGGCAACGCCAAGCCACACGTCTGCGCTGAGCACGGCGCCAACCGGTTGTTGCACATGTGTGTGCATAAGCGCAACCGCACTCGCAAGATTGCTTTCGCCCGCGATGGCGCGTGCCACGTGCAGTGCATGCAGCGCGGTTGATTGGGGAACAAATGTCCTCATGCTGTCAACGGCGTCATTCATGCCGCTCACCTCGTTGCGCTGCAAGGCGCGCGAAAACAGCCACGCATGCACGTGAAACAGACGTTCAAGACTGCCGCATTCTTTTGCTGACACCGCGGTCTGCAGCACATGGCGCGCGGCTCGTAACGCGCGGCGGCGCGTGGCAGGCGTGCTCGTGCTGCACGTGTTTTCAATGGAGCAGCGCAGTGCGTTGGCCACGGCCGCGACACTCCAACCTTCAACACGCACCGTGCGATCCGTAGCATGTACGCAATCATCTATGATGCGGTCAAGCATCTTTCGGGCGCGGTCTAGCTCGCTGGGTGTGGCCGCTTTTGCGCACCGCAGCAGTGCTGCATTAAGAGGTTGCTCAGACGCATCAAATCGTAAGATGCCATAGTCAACCACATATACTGGATTGGAAACAGCACACCAGCTCCCATCACTTCCAGCCAGATCGCTGGGCCAGTCAATCGCTGATGATAGTACTGATGCGACATTGTGAGGAGAAAACCGTTCAGGGTAAAGTGTTTCCAACTTGACGCGTTCGCGCAGGATTCGCTCAAGATTGACGCTGTTGCTCTGTGTTAATGGACGGCAAAGTGAACAGAGCGCTGCATACAAGGCATCAATGTCTTTCCAACGCATGGGCTTCCAAAAACACATGCTGCTGTCAAGATAACGCTGCGCACGTTCAAGAGGCATCCCGTGCAGCTCAAGCATCCACGTGTCCATGGCCTGTTCATGATCGCCTTGCATCTGCTGGGCAAGCGCCAAACAATGAAATGCCATGGGCGAAGCGTCTGGATGTACGCGAATGGCTTTTTCAGCTGCAGCTGCTGCAGTTGGCCAGTCTTGAACCAGCATGGCGCGTTGAGCGCGCCAATAGTGCACGTCCGCATCCAACATCTCACTCGCCGCCAAGGCGCGCGCTGAGTGAAGAAGACTCTCAGCGTCACGGTAGCGGCCAATCTGCCGCAACGCGTTGGCGGCATGCCACAGCAGTCGCGCGGTCGCTTCAGGATGATTGGTAGCGTCGGCAACGGTCATCAGCAAAAGCCGTTCGCGCGCCAGGCGCAGAATATTCACACAATCACCCTGTTCGTTCAAGCCTTGAGCATCTCTACATGCTGCAGCAAGCGGCGCGGACGCACGCTGAATTGCATTCCCGCTCAATTTATCTGCTCCAACGCGCCAGGAAACACAATCGAACAACCCTCCTGCTATCACCACGCGGATACGTTTCCACTTCGCGTAATTGTGTTCAACTCGTAGAGCGCTTGACGCCAAATCGTGCATACACGTGTGCCGCCTGGTATTATCCCTTTTCATACTACATTGATCTCAGCGATTCTTGAAAACTACTATTTTGCAGGTGACGAGCCTTGCTTCATCGTGCCGTTAACGATCCGCATGTCTTTTCTTCCTTTAGCTTACCTTAAATCGCGTTCACCATTCCTCGCCGCCCGGCCGGCACGCCGGCTGCATCCGCTTACAGACACTATATCAAAAAAAATCAACCCCCGGCGATTTTTGCCGCCCCAGCCGCACACTCGCGCGCCCCGGCCCGTTCATTATCTGCGCATCCCACGGCGTGTGTGCCTGTGTTCGGTGCGCCCTGCCAAGCAGTTCTTGCACTCGTGAAAGCGGGAGCTGCGCTCCTGCCCTTCACAGCTCGCTGCCGCATCAAGGACGCGGTCATAATTGACACGTTCGCATCACCGTGCTATAATGAGTTGTGATGAGCCTTGTCTCCCTCGTTACATGGTTGTCTGGCGGATTCTGGACCGGCTTGTCCGCCGGCGCTGCGTGCGTGGCGGTGTGTGGCGCCGTCCTCATGCCCGTGGTGCTTTCACAGCCCGCGTCAATACTGCGCAACATGCGGGTGCTGGCATGGTTTTGCTTGGGCCGCTTGTGCATGTATGCCGTGTTTGGCATTGTGCTGGGCTGGGCCGGCAGTGTTTTGCAGGAGCACACGTGGTTTGCATGGGCAGTGCCGTTCGCGTATCTCGCCGCGGCGCTGGCGCTGTTGCGCTATCTTGCGCGCGCGCCAAAGCCGTGCTCCTGCGCATCTGTCTGCAAATCCGTTCCTTCGCATCTTCCGTTCGTACTCGGCGTAATTACAGGCGCCAATCTGTGCCCGCCGTTTGTTGCCGCCATGGCGGCCGCGCTGGGCGCGGGCAGTATCGCGCACGGTCTTGCTTACTTTGTTGCGTTCTTTCTAGGCACCACGATGTATCTGCTGCCCCTGCCGCTCGCCGGGGGTCTGGCACGCTGGCACACATGGCAACGCATCGGCCGCACGGCTGGCGCTGTGGTCGGGTTTGTCTACGTGTATCTTGCGCTGTCGCACATGCACGCATTGATGCATCCCGTGCAGCTCGCGGTTTGCCCAGTCGTGCCCGGCACGGCTGAGCCGGCGCCGGCAGATGTGCGTGCTGTTTTCCCCAACGTCACTCATGTGGCACCTTCGCCGCACGCGCCGCACGTCTGCGTTGCGCTCAGCAACAGCCGGCCCATCGGCTGCATGGTGGACAGCCGTGTCCTCAACATTACCGTGCCGGGCTATGCCGGCCCCACGCCCGTGTTGCTTGCGCTTGATCTGCACGGGATTGTCTCCAACATTCACATTCTTCCCAGCCGCGAGACACCGCGCTTTGTGTTGCGCGTCACCCAGTCCGCATGGTGGCGCCAGTTCACCGGCCGCACGCTTGACGAGCTGCTCGCGCTGCTCGACGCGCCCGATGCCGTGGCCGGTGCGACGATGTCATGCGAGGCGTTGCGCGCCCAACTGCGCGCGGCGGCCCTGGCCGCCCAGCCACATTTCAGCGCCGCGCGCGCCGGCGCCGCGCCGCCCGCCATCCCCCCGCTGCGCCGCGTTATCTCGGCCGCGGCATCGTGGGTGCCCGTTGCTGCTCTTTGCATTTTCGCCGTGCTCGCCGCCACGCTGCCGCGCTGGCACACACCAATTGTTCGCTGGATCATCTGGATCGCCGCCATCGCGCTGCTCGGCGTATGGCGCGCCAACTACTTCTCCATTGCACAAATCGGCCTGCTCATCCGCGGTACGCCACCGGACTGCGCGCGCCTGGCATGGCATATCGTCTTTGCCTTCGCGCTGATTTCGCCGCTGCTCTGGGGCCGTGTCTATTGCCAATATCTCTGCCCGTTCGGCGTGCTGAGCGACGCGCTGCACCGCCTGACACCGTGGCCGCTCACGCTGCCGCATGGGCTGATCAGATGGCTGCGCTATGTCAAGTTTGTTCTGCTGTTCGGCGCACTGGCCTGGCTAGTCTGCGCACCAGCGCCGCCGGTCGAGCGCCTTGAGCCGTTTCACGCCATCTTCATTCATCCCCAGCCGCGCGCGTATCTCATCTTTGGCATTTCTGTACTGCTCGTCTCGCTTGTCGTCAAGCGTTTTTGGTGTACGCTTTTTTGCCTTGACGGGGCGTTGTTTGAAATCATTTCACGCTTTCGCTGGAACACGAAACAATGACGCCACGCACCAACACGCCGGCTGTGTCCTTCTTGCTGCTGGTTGTCGCCAGCGCCTGTGCATGGAATCTGTGGGACGCGCTGTGGCCACAATCTGCGCCCACGGCCACCTCATCCGCTTTGCACACCGCGCCGGCTGCCCCGGCCGCTGCACCCGCGGCACGTTTTTCCAGCAATGACGCCGTGCGCGCCGGCCTCTCCTTGCGCGTCGCCGAGTACTGGAGCGCCCGCCCGGATGGCCGTGTTCAGTGCCGCCTGTGCCCGCGCCGCTGCGTCATCCGCGAAGGCTTCCGCGGCGCTTGCCGCGCCCGCATGAACATCGGCGGCACCCTGCGTACGCTTGTGTATGGCAAGCTCGTCGCCGTGCATGTCGATCCGATTGAAAAAAAACCGCTCATGCACGTCCTGCCCGGCTCGCGCTCTTTTTCCATCGCCACCGCCGGCTGCAATCTCAATTGTGTCTTCTGCCAAAATTGGGAGATTTCACAAGCTGCGCCGGAAGCTGCGCCGCACATGGACTTCTCACCAGAGGCGATTGTCGCCGCCGCGCTCCAGTCCGGTGCCCGCTCCATTTCCTACACCTACACCGAGCCCACCATCTTCTTTGAACTGATGCGCGATACCGCCCGCCTCGCCCGCCAGCACGGCCTGCTCAACGTCTGGGTTACCTGTGGTTTTATCGAAGAAGCGCCGCTGCGCGAGCTGTGCCGCTACATTGACGCGGCCAACGTTGATCTGAAAGGCTTTTCCGACACCTTTTATGGCACGTATACATCCGGCTCGCTCGCGCCGGTTTTGCGTACTTTCACAATCCTCAAAGAAGAAGGTGTCTGGACGGAACTCACCAACCTGCTCATTCCCGGCGCCAACGACGCGCCCGCCGACATTAGCAACCTCTGCGCATGGGTCGTGTCAGAAATGGGCACCGACATGCCCGTGCATTTTTCGCGCTTTTCTCCCAACTTCAAACTACGTGACCGCCCGCCTACGCCCGTCGCCACGGTCTTGCGCGCCGTTGCAATTGCAAAGAGCTTCGGCATTAACTACGTGTATGCTGGGAACATCGCGGGCAATCCGTATGAAAACACACAGTGCGCCGCGTGCGGCAAGACGGTCATCGCACGCCGCGGCTATATGGTTGATGCGGTACATCTCCGCCACGGCGCGTGTGCATTTTGCGGGGCGCCGCTGCCCGGGCGCTGGGACGCGCCTATAAGCCCCACACATTGAGGAACCACCATGAAGAAGATGCTTAATGAATTCAAAGAATTTGCCCTGCGCGGCAACGTCGTTGATCTCGCCGTCGGCTTGGTCATCGGCGCGTCGTTCGGTAAGGTTGTCAGCACGCTCGTCAATGAGATTCTCATGCCGCCGCTTGGATTGCTGATGGGCGGTGTGGATTTCAAGAATCTCTCGTTCACCATCAAAGCTGCCGCGCTGGACGCCTCTGGCAAGGGGATGCCAGCTGTCGTGATCGGCTATGGCGCGTTTATCAACACGGTGATTGACTTCATCATCGTAGCGTTTGCAATGTTCATGGTCGTCAAAGCGATGAATGCGCTCAAGCGCAAAGAAGCCGCTGCGCCCGCGCCTGTGCCGCCGCCCGCGCCGCCGCGCCAGGAAATCCTGCTCGAAGAAATCCGCGACTTGCTAAAGAACAATTAGCGCACGCCGTGTCGTGTGGCGCGTGCATACCACGCTGCCAGCACTGCCATCACCAGCACACCGTGCGGCTCCGGAACCGGCAGATGCGTCAAATCGCTTTGCACTTGCACCGGCGCGCTGAAGCCCGGGCGATAGTCATCCCATACAAGCATCAATGCCTCGTGTGAGGCGCGTGCAAAGCGCGGATTGCGCTGATCGCCCGGCGCATCCTCGATGGCCACACCGTCTTCCGAGCCGAGCGGCGCACCGTCCGCATCAATGCGCTGCGCGTAGATGTCGGCATGGCCTTTGCGATAATCTTCCCATGCGATCACCACGCCCATGTCTTGGTCTGCCGCGATGGCCGGCGCGCGCTGATCACCGCGTGCCGTGCATACCGCTGCGGGTGTCGCCCAGCGCGCGCGTCCGTCGTTGAGGATATGCTGGCACCAAATATTGTTGTTGCGCGGGCCGGCGCTGTCGCTCTGCCACACAATGACCACGCCGCCCGGCACGGCCGCCACGCGCGGCGCGCGCTGATGGCCGCGAAAATCATTCACGACGATTCCTGCCGCTCCCCACAGCGGCGTCCCTGCCGCGCTGAATTTCTGCGCATGTATGTCAGTGTCACTGCCATCTGCGGGACTCTCCTCCCATACGACAATGATGCTGTTACTGTCCCCGTAACACGCGTCAGCGCTGCCAATCACACGCCCGGGCGCCGCCAACAACTGCGCGCGCACAGGCTGCCCATCCGCCTGCCACGCCAGCACAATGCGGCTGCCCGCGCTCTGCACCCGCGGCGCCTCGTCCGCCCATGCCAACAGGCTTCCAGCCAGCATTGCCGTTATCAGCCATCGTGTCTGCATCGTTGTTCCCTGCCTCTAGTATAGCACGTTTTTCTCTGGATGGCAAGCCGGTGGATGCGCGTGAATGCCCCGGCCGTTCTTCGCACATTCATAGCGACAGCGATCGCGATACCGGCCGGACAGGGGGCCCGTGCTGCATGGCCGCTGGTTCAGACCGCCGCCAGCGCCTGCGCGAGGTCGGCCTGCAAATCCTCGCGATGTTCAATGCCCACCGACAAGCGCACCATGTTGGGTGTAATGCCCTGCGCCAGGCGTTCCTGTTCGCTTAACACCGCATGCGACATTTTGGGCGGGTAGCACGCCAGCGACTCAATGCCGCCCAGACTTTCCGCCAGCAAGAACAATTTCAGCCGTTCACAAAAGCGCTTGACTTCAGGATAGCCGCCGCGCAACGCAATGCTGATCATCGCGCCAAAGCCGCCTTGCTGGCGCTGCGCCAGCGTGTGCTGCGGATGGCTGGGCAGCCCCGGATAGATCACCCGCTCGATGGCAGGATGTGACTGCAGCCACCCGGCCAAATAGCGCGCATTGGCTTCGTGCTCACGCATGCGCACCGCCAGCGTCTTCAGCCCGCGCAACGTCAGCCAGCAATCCCACACGCCCGGCACGGCGCCCGCCGCGTTTTGATAAAACTTCACGGCCTTATACACTTCCTCCTTCGATGTCACAACGGCGCCGCCGATCAAATCACTGTGCCCGGCGATATATTTTGTCGTGCTGTGCATCACAATGTCGGCGCCCAGCGCCAGCGGTTTCTGAAAATAGGGACTCAAGAACGTGTTGTCCACCACCAACAGCGCACCCCGCCGCTGGCTCTCTTCCGCCACTGCTGCAATGTCGGTAATGCGCAGCAACGGATTGGTCGGCGATTCTATCCACACCATGCGCGTGTGCGGTGTGAATGCCTGCCCAAATGCGCTCAAATCATACGTGTTGGCGTATGTCACAAGAATGCCTTGCGGCTTGTACACGCTTTCGAGCAGGCGGTATGTGCCGCCATACAAATCGCAGCCAGCCACCACATGATCGCCGGGTTTCAACATCTGCAGCAGCGCCACCGTCGCCGCCGAGCCCGACGCGAACGCCACGCCGTAGCGCCCGCCTTCCAGCGCGGCAATGGCCGTCTCCAGCGCCGTGCGCGTGGGATTGCCCGAACGCGTGTATTCGTACGCGCCAAACGTATCGAGTGATTTTTGAAAAAACGTCGAGGTCTGATACACCGGCACAATCACCGCACCAGTTGTGGGCTCCGGATCTTGTCCGGCGCGAATCGCCAAAGTTTCAAAGTGCATAAAACTCCTCTCGTCCCGCCACCGCGCGATGCCGGGCCATCATGGTGTTATGCCTGCATGTACTGCTGATACAGCCACGTCGAGAGATAGCGCTCGCCCGTGTCGCAGATCACCGTGACAATCAGCTTGCCGTTGCTTTCCGGGCGTTGCGCCACCTGCAGCGCGGCCCACACATTCGCCCCGGCTGAGATGCCCGCCAGAATGCCTTCTTCTTTGGCCAGCGCCCGCGACGTTTCGCCGGCATCCTCGTGCCGCGCAAGGATGATCTCATCCAGCAAATCGCGCCGCAACACGTCCGGCACAAACCCCGCACCAATGCCCTGAATTTTGTGCGGCGCAGGCGTGCCACCGGACAACACCGGCGAATCCGCCGGTTCCACCGCAATGGCTTTGAAGCCCGGCTTGCGTTGCTTGATCACTTCAGCCACACCCGTAATCGTGCCGCCTGTGCCAACACCCGCGACAAAGATGTCCACCGCTCCCTGCGTATCGCGCCAGATTTCTTCGGCGGTGGTGGCGCGGTGAATGGCCGGATTGGCCGGGTTCTTGAATTGCTGGGGCATGTAGGCACCCGGCGTTTCCGCCAGCAGTTGCTCCGCGCGTTCCACCGCGCCGCGCATGCCCTTCTCCCCCGGCGTCAGCACGATCTGCGCACCCAGAATTTTCATCAGCCCGCGCCGCTCGACGCTCATCGTTTCCGGCATGGTCAGGATCAGTCTGTAGCCGCGCGCCGCAGCTACGAACGCCAGCGCAATCCCCGTGTTCCCGCTGGTCGGCTCAATAATCGTCCCGCCCGGCTTCAACGCCCCGCTCTTCTCCGCCGCGTTGATCATTGCCAAGCCAATGCGGTCTTTCACGCTTCCCAGTGGATTGTGCGATTCCAGTTTTACCGCGACGGCGCCCGGCAGGCCTTTGCCCAGCCGTTTCAGCCGCACCAACGGCGTGTTGCCAACGCTCTCTGTGATGGCTGCCAACATGCTCATTTCGCTCCTCGTTGTTTCATCGTTAAATTTCATACATCAGCGCCGCCGCCATGTGCCTGTTGTAGGCTTCGGCCAGGCGCTCCAGCGTGATTCCTGCCAGCGTTGTCGTAATGCTCTGCTCCAGCACCTGCCACACTTCGCGGTCAATGCATGCCGCCATGACGCTCGTTGTACGTGCGGTGCGCTCAGGCCTGACTACCTCAATCTCGCCCTGCAGCGCGCGCACAATGTCAAGCACATTGATCGCATTCGGGGCCTTCGCCAGCATGTACCCGCCATGCGCGCCACGGCTGGATGCCACCAGCCCGTGCGCCCGTAACGGCATGACAATCAGGCTCAGATACTTCTCCGACAGACCCTCGCGCCGCGCAATGTCGTGCAGAAAGGCGTAGCCCTGGCCGTAGCGTACGGCCAGCTGAAACATAAGGCGCACGCCATATTGCACCCGCGTAGGGATTTTCATCTAACACCCTTTTTTGGTTAAATACTACTTTTACTATCGCGTCGCTGGTATTTTACCATACGCACCCACGTTTGTCAAGTCCTTCCCTCTTTTCAAGCGCCGGGCAACTCTGGCAGGCGCCTCTACTCGCACTGATGCCACTGCCGTTGTCGCTGCATGCTATGCGACGCCATCGCCAAACAGCGCCCGCACGCACGCCGCAAATGTCGGGGGCAGCGGCGCCGTGAAGGTGAGCATCTCTCCACTGGCCGGATGCTCGCACGAGAACTGCCACGCATGCAGCAGTTGTGACGTTACCGCAATACCAGCGATGCCACATTGCCGCTCCCACCCGTACAGCTTGTCGGCGATGACCGGATGCCCAACGGCGGCCAAATGCACGCGAATCTGGTGCGTTCTGCCCGTGATCAGCCGCACCTGCACCAGCGAGACGCCCCGGATGGCTCCCACCGCACACGGTGCCGTCGCCTCAACTTGGTACACCGACAGCGCGGGCAGCCCGCCTGCGTGCAGCACGTCCTGCTTCAAGCGGATATGAGAGTGCCGGCTGGCGCCCATCGGCAGACGTATCTCGCCCGCGCGCGGCGTCATCACGCCGTGCACTAGCGCACGGTAGGTCTTCGCCACACGCCGCCGCTCAATCTGCAGTCCCAGATGCACGCGCGCCGCTTCCGTCTTGGCCAGCACCAGCACGCCGCTGGTTTCCTTGTCCAAACGATGCACCGGCCGCGGCAAATACGCCACATGCGCATAGCGCGCGTGCACGGCGTTGAGCAGCGTGTCATACAGATGCACACCTGTCGGATGAACGACCACGCCGGGCAGTTTGTTAATCACCAGCAACTGCTCGTCTTCAAACAAAATATCCAGCGCGCTGGTATCCGGCAAGGTATACGGCTGCTGATGCCGCGCAAGCACAACTTCGATCTTGTCGCCAGGCGCAAGCTGGCGCGATGCCCGCGCCGGTCTCCCGTTAACACACACCTCGCCCGCATCTATCATCTGCTGAAAAAACACGCGCGAGCGCCACGGCATGCGCCGCGCCAGGTAGCGGTCAAGGCGTTCTGGCACCTCATCATCCGCCACCGTAAAGGCGGCGCGCTCAACGGGCTGGGCGAGGTTGTGCGTCGCGCGCGGCAGGCGCGGCGGGCGCGCTGCTCGTGGCAAGGAACGGTTCGGCATTGGTCATGCCCATCATGCTGCGCCAAAACGACGGTTGCGGCGCGTCGAGCAATTGATTGTAGACCGCCACCGCGTCATTGTACTGTTGTTGCAGAAAAGCAATGCGTTGCGTGGTGTCATTGAACGCTTCCATCAAATCGCGATACTTGACATGCCGCCGCGCGCGCGCATCACGCGAAATCTCCGCGGCCATAGTATGCATCGAGCGCTGCAATACCGCGTGTGCACGCGCCATGATGCGCGGCGAACGCTGGCGTTCCAGCTCGGCACGCGCCTGCTCCGCCTCTGTCACCACGCGCGGACCATTCGTCCCATAGCGATAGTACAGCGCCGCCATGCCGGGCAGCAGCTCGCCCATCCGCAGCACTTCCTGCGTCAATTGCACCCGCGCATGCCGCATGCGCGTTTCCGCATCCGAACACGTCATGCAACTCGACGTGAACGAAAAGAACACGGCCAGCATCGCCGCCACCAGCACCAATAAGAAAAATAAATACTTCATGCGCCTGTCTTATTCTCTTGCACACGCACACCCCCCAGCATAAACGCCACACCGCCCAGTGCGCTTCCCACTATGCCAACTACCCGCACCAGTACTATCGCCGCCAGTGTCAGTGCCCGGTCATACCCCATCATTTCTCCCACTAACAGCACATACAATCCTTCCCGCACGCCGGCGGTTTCCAGCGTAATCGGGATCACGCCCGCCATGGACGCAATCTGCATCAGCGCAAAGACCACCAAAAACGGCGCATCCAGCCCCGTCGCCCGCATCACCCAATACGTGACCCCGCCCAGCACCGCCTGATACGCCAGCGAAATCATAAACACCGCCGCCAGCGTGCCAGCCCGTGCACGATACGCATGCACAGCATCAAATACTCGCCGCGCCGGTTCCCCCACCCTGCGCCAACGTATGCGCGCCAGCAGCCCCATCGCCACCCCCGCCGCATGACGCTCGAAACACACCAGCGCCACACCCACAAACCCCACCGCCAGCGCCACCGTCCCTCCCACCAGCATCGGCATGTCCTTGAACACTCCCGCTAAAAACCCCATCGAACACACCGCCAGCAGCGCCATCGCCAGAAACCCTGTCAGACGCTCGACAAATACACTGCTGAAGCCAAGCTCCAGCGGGCAGCCATCCTGCCGCACCTGCATGATGCGCGCCACATCACCCCCTATGCTGCTCGGCAGAAAATTGTTGAAAAAGAACCCGATCAGATAGTAGCGCGTCAGCCGCCACAATCCAATCCGTATCCCCTGCGCCGCCAACAGCAATTGCCAGCGCCACGCCACAATACTCATGCTCGCCACATACACGCACAGCGCGCCCAACAAACTCCCCACGTGCGCCCCGCGCATCGCCTGCCATGTGTCTGCCGGCTGGCACAGCCATGCCAGCGCGCCCAGCAGCACCACACTCACCGCCACACGCAGCCCGGTCTTCACGTGCCGCGCCAGCGCACGCCTCTTAGATATGTCGGCCGCGCGCACACCTACAGCGTCTGAGCCGCGCTGCGCGCTCCCACACGTCTGTGCGTCCGCCCCCATTAGTCCAGTAACACTGCCGCGGCGATCACCGTTGTCCACAGGCCATGCTTGTTGCCGCGCGCCGATTGTGTAATGTTGGACGTGCGCACAAACTCCTTGCTCATCTTGTAGAGCTTCTTTCGCTCGTCCCACGCCGTGTCGGGATCCAAATCTATGCCCAGCGTAGTAGCCAGCATCGTCGCCGCAAGGTCTTCCGCGTAGTCGCCCGCCGCTTCGTCGGTCTGCCCATACCCGTGATGCTCGGACAAATATCCGTACTGCTCGCCGCGCGCAGGCTGCGCCAGGCCAATAGATGCCACGACCTGTCGCCCCGGTTCGTTCGTTTCCGCCCGCGCCATGACAACAAACGTAATCGCGCCCGGTTCAAGCAATTGTAGCCCCTTCTTCAGTGGTATCAATTTGCACTTCGGCGGCAAGATGCTCGACACGGTCACCAGATTACAGTGCGCAATCCCTGCGTCGCGCAACGCCGCTTCAAAACTGTGCAGCTTCTCCTTGTGCGTTCCCACGCCTTTCGTAAAAAATATGCGCTGGGGAATCATTCCTTCGTCCTCGCCTGCTGGTTAGATCTACTGTGCGTTCCTGAAAATTATATACTATCTACCTCTCTTTGTAAAGCCCGCAAATCGCAAATCGCAAATCGCAAATCGCAAATCGCAAATCGCAAATCGCAAATCGCAAATCGCAAATCGTAAATCGCAAATCGTAAATCGTAAATCGTGAATCGTAAATCGCAAATCCCTCTTCACTTCACCATCCCAATAAACCCCATGAACGCAATCGCCAGCAAGGCCGCTGTGATGAACGCAATCGGCATGCCCTGCAACGGCTTCGGCACATTGCCCAGCGCCAGCTGCTCGCGGATGCCCGCCATCAGCAGCAGCGCCAGCGCAAACCCCACCCCGCCCCCAAACCCATTCGCCAGCGCAAATAGCAAACTCCCCGGATGCCCATGCCCCAGCGGCACACCCATGATCTGCATCCCTTCTATGTTGAGAATCGCCACCGCCAGTACTGCGCAATTTGTCGTAATCAGCGGCAAATAAATCCCCAGCGCCGCATAGAGCGCCGGGCTTACTTTTTGTATCACCATCTCAACAAACTGCACCAGCGCCGCGATCACCAAAATAAACGACAGCGTCATCAAATAGCGCAAATCATACTTCGCCGGCTCACCCCCACACACCAGGTACAACACATTGTCCGTGCCAGGATACAAAAAGAAATGATAGATCGTCCACGACACCGCGCTCGCCATCGTCATCACAAAAATCACGGCCAGCCCCATCCCCAGCGCCGACTGGCTGTCCTTCGATACACCAATATACGGGCACGTGCCAAGAAACTTCGCAAACACAAAGTTGTTGACAAACACCGTCGTCACCAACACCAGCAAGATCATCGAGAAACTCATACGCCTGCCTCCTCAGTGAGAGATCCGGCCCTCATGCGCGTTTGCCCATGTTTTTCAGCCCCAGCAAAAACCCTAACGTTAAAAACGCCCCAGGCGCCAGCACCATGATCGATACCGGCCGCCAGCCCGGAACGACCGTCAGCCCGAACAGCTTGTTCGCTCCCAGCACTTCGCGCACCGCCGCAATCATCACCAGCGCTATCAAAAACCCCGCCCCCATGCCGATCCCATCCAGCAACGACCGCCATGGCGTGTTCTTCGCTGCAAACGCCTCCGCACGCCCCAGGATGATGCAGTTCACCACAATCAACTTGATGAACAGCCCGATCGCCTTGCTGATGTCCGGAAAATACGCCGCTAGCACCAAATCTACCACCGTCACCAAAAATGCAATCACAATAATATAACACGGAATGCGTATCTGGCTGGGAACGATGCCTTTGATGAGCGCTATAATTACATTCGACAGCGTCAACACAAAAATCGTCGAAATGCCCATGCCAATCGCATTGCGCACACTCGTCGTCACCGCCAGTGATGGACACAGCCCCAACGCCAATACCAGCACCGGATTCTTCTCCCAAAATCCTTTGGTGATTTCTTTAACGTACGAGATACTCATGGTGCGCTCCCTTGTGGAGTTGCTGCCGCGGCGCGCGCCGCTTCAAATTCTGTGATCGCTTCGCGCACGGCTTTCGTGACTGCCTCGCTCGTAATCGTCGCGCCGGCAATCGCTTCAATCGCTTCCGCCGACGGTTGCTTCACCACGTGCAACTGCGCCACGGTCTTGCCCGCAAACTGCGCTTGAAACGCCGGCACGGCCGGCGCGCTCTCCGTAACATCCGGCGCGCGCCGCACCCATCCAGCCAGCGCCTGCCACAGCGTCTTCGTCGCCGGCACGGCGTCAATCTCCGCTCCCAATCCCGGCGTCTCCGCCTGCCCCAGCACCTTAATTCCCACAATCCTCCCATCCGCCCCCAGCGCCGTCAGCACCGTAATCGGCGATTGATACCCTTGCACCGTGTGCAGCAGCTCGTAGCCGATGCACGCGCCGCTGGCGTCATACGCGGCAAAGTAGTAGGCGGTCTTCCCGCCCGCCGTGAACGCACACCGCTCGCCAAAACGCGCCGCCGCCGGAAAAATCTGCCGCTGGCCCTCCGTCAGCGCGCGTTGCTGGGCTGCCGCAATCTTGTCTTTCGTCAGCGCGTTCACGCCGTGCAGCCCCACCCCCGCCAGCCCGGAAAACACCAGTAATACCGCCCCGTAGTGTACTATCGCTTTCATCGTGTCCCGTAAATGCGGTTCGGAAAATACCGGTCAATTAGCGGCACCGCGGCATTCATCAGCAGGATCGCATACGATGTGCCCTCCGGATACCCGCTGAAGCGCCTAATCAAAAATGTCAGCACGCCACAGCCCATCCCAAACACAATCTGGCCGCGCCGCGTGAACGGGCTCGTCACCATGTCCGTCGCCATAAACCACGCCCCCAGCATCACCCCGCCCGCCAGCACTGCCACCACCGGATCGCCCCCGCCCAGCAGCGTCAGCACGGCCAGCGTTGCCAAATACGTTACCGGAATGTGCCAGGTGATGATCCCACGCACCAGCAGGAATACACCGCCCGCCAGTATCAGCAGCGCCGACGTTTCGCCGATGCACCCCGGAATGTCGCCGATGAACAGGTGTTTGTAAAGCGACAGTTTATCTCCAAACGTGGCGATCAATGCCGCCGCTCCCCGCTCCTTCAAAATCCCCAGCGGCGTCGCGCAGGTCGTCGCGTCCACCGGGCTGCTCCATCTCGTCATGTCCATCGGATACGCCGCCAGCATGAACGCACGCCCGATCAGCGCTGGATTGAAAATGTTGTACCCTAATCCACCATAGCAGTGTTTGGCCACCGCCATGCCTACAAATGTGCCTATCACGGGTATCCACCACGTGATCGCCGGCGGTAGGTTGCACGCCACCAGCATGCCCATCACTACCGCGCTGCCATCGCGGATGGTGACTTTCTGCCTGGTCAGTTTTTGTATCACCCCTTCCGTCATCACCGCGGTCGCAACGCAAATCCCCATCAGCAGCGCCGCATACCAGCCATACAGCCACACGCTGTACGCACACGTGGGCACCAGCGCTGCCGCCACGCTCCACATGATCGTGGGAATCGAATCACTGCTCCGCAGATGCGGCGAAGGTGAAATGTGTAAAAGTGGAGCCATGTTGAAAATACGTTATATCGTTACTTCGGGTTGACATGACAGCAGCACATGAGGCGGCGCACACAACCGCACGCACTCCGCGCGCGCCGCGCGGCACGCATGATACAGCGCCTCGATCGTGCGCTCCAACACCGGGTGCACCGCCGTGGGCGCCAGCTCCCGCAACGGGGTCAAGACAAACAACCGCTCATGCAGCCGCGGATGCGGCACGGTCAACTCCGCGCTGGCTAGCCGCGCGTCGCCCGCCAGCAGGATATCTATGTCCAGCGTACGCGCCGCATTCCGCGCGCCGCGCTCCCGCCCGTTCTCCCTTTCAATCTCGTGCAGCATTCCCAGCAATTCACACGGCGCGTGCCCGCTCTCGCACTCAAGCACCGCGTTCAGATAGTTCATCTGCTCGCCCAGCGCATCCACCGGCGTTGTTTCATACACGCACGAGCCCCGCGTCACGGCAACGCCGCGCGCAACAAGCCCCCTCACCGCCGCCCGCAAATAGCCCAGCCGCTCACCAAGATTGCTGCCTATGCCCAAAAAATACCGCACTGCCTCACCCATACCATTTGAGCGCCGCAATGCGCGCCACCGCTTCCCTCAGCCGCGCCGCCGGCGCCGTCAGCGTCATGCGCACATACCCTTCCCCGCTCGGCCCAAACCCATTGCCCGGCGTCGTCACAATGGCTGCCTCCTGCAACAGCCGCAACGTCGTCTCCGCCGAACTCATCCCGCGCGGCACGGGCACCCACACGTAAAACGCCGCCTGGGGCGGCTCCACCGCGCATCCGCACGCGCGCAGCCCGCTCACCAACACGTCCCGCCGTTCCTGGTACGTCGCCAGAATCTGCGCATGGCACTCTTGCGGCCCGTTCAACGCCGCAACCGCCGCGTCTTGCACCGCCCCAAATATCCCTGAATCCAAATTCGACTTCACTTTCCCCAGCCCCGCCAGCATCGCCGCGTTCCCCACCGCAAACGCCACGCGCCACCCCGTCATGTTGTACGTCTTTGACAATGAATAATACTCAATCCCCACTTCCATCGCACCCGGCGCCTGCAAAAACGACGGCGGCTGCTTCCCATCATAGTACACATCGCAGTACGCCGCGTCATGGCAGACCAGCACATCGTATTTCTGCGCAAACGCCACCACCTCTTCAAAAAAACTCAGCGGCGCCGTCACCGCCACCGGATTGTTCGGATAACATATAAACATCATCCGCGCACGCCGTGCCACATCTTCCGGAATCGCCTCTAAATCCGGCAAATACGCATTCTCTTTCTTCAGCGGCATCCAATACGTCTCGCCGCCCGCAAACAGCGTGCCCGAGTGATACACGGGATACCCCGGCTCGGGCACCAGCACCACATCGCCCGGATTCACAAACGCAAGATGTATATGCCCGATGCCTTCCTTCGAGCCCAGCAACGGCAGCACATTCGCATCCGGATCAAGCGCCACACCAAACCGCCGCTGATACAGCGCCGCCGCCGCACGCCGCAACGCCGGCTTTCCCTGATCAAGCGCATACTGGTGATTGGCTGGATCAGTCGCCGCCGCCTGCAGTGCCGCCACAATGTGCGCTGGCGTCGGCATATCCGGATCGCCCACGCCCAGATTGATCACATCCTTCCCCTGCGCCATCACGGCGCGCTTCACCTTGTCAATCTCCGCAAACAGGTATGGCGGCAGTTTTTGCAAACGTTCTGCAAACGTTGTCGTCACAGGCACACATACTCCATCATAATTGATTAACGCTGCAAAGTATAGCAAATTCACCCCGAAAACGCAAAGCCAACGCCACCTGGATCCGGCCATTAGCGACGCAGGCGTGGAGGGGCAACGGCCTCGTTGCTTTTTTTCCCCGCGTGCACAAGGCCGCCATGGCCGGCGGCTCTCCCTAGTCACCGGACCCAGACACGTGGCTGCTTTTGCCGCCTTGCGTTCTTTTCAGTATAATACTACCATCAACCACGGCGCCAGCATGCGCAATGATGCCGGCGCATAACAGTTCATCAAGGCGCTGACATGACGGACACTTTGGGCTTTGTGCGTGTGGCAGCCGGCGTGCCGCGCGTGCGCGTGGCTGACACCGCCTACAACGCTGGCCAAGCCGCGGCGCTGGCGCGTGCCGCCAACGAGGCCGGCGTGCATCTCCTCGTCCTCCCTGAATGCACGCTCACCGGCTACACCGCCAATGATTTGTTCCAGCAACGCGCTCTCCTCGACGGCGCGCGGGCAGCGCTGCACACGCTGTGCGATCAAACGGCCGATTGTGCTACCGTGATTGTCGCCGGCCTCCCGCTGGCGTGCGGCACCCAGCTGTTTAACTGCGCCGCTGTGCTGCTTCACGGCACCGTCCTTGGCGTTGTCCCCAAAACGTTCATTCCCGGCTACAAGGAATATTACGAACAACGCTGGTTTTCTTCCGCGGCCGATGCACTCGCTGAAACCGTGGAAATCAACGGCATCACTGTGCCATTCGGTGCCGATCTCTTGTTCCGCGCTGACGGCCCCGCGCCCTTCACCTTTGGAGTCGAGCTGTGTGAAGATTTGTGGAGCCCGGTACCGCCCAGCTCGATGCAGGCGCTCGCCGGCGCCACGCTGCTCTGCAATCTCTCCGCCAGCAACGAGCTGGTGGCCAAGGCCGAGTATCGTGCACAGCTCGTCCGCCAGCAATCCGCGCGCTGCATCGCTGGCTATGTCTATGCCTCCGCCGGCACCGGTGAATCAACCACTGATGTTGTCTTCAGCGGCCATGCCATGATCGCGGAAAACGGCGTCATGCTGGCGGAAAACCCCCGCTTTGAACGCGAGCCGGTATTGTTAATCGCCGATGTTGACATCGCGCGTCTTCAGCACGACCGCCGCGCTACAACCAGCTTTAGCACCGCTATCGCCGAGCACGCGCCTGCCTGCCGGCTGATTGATTTTGCGCTTGCGCAGCCGCGCTGGCAGCCGCCGCTGCGCCGCGTCGTCAGCCCGCATCCGTTCGTGCCGTCCGACGCCGCCGAACGCAGCACACGCTGCGCCGAAATCTTCCAGATCCAAACCGCCGCCCTCGCCAAACGCCTTGAACACTGCGCCATGCGCCGCGTCGTTCTCGGCGTCTCCGGCGGCCTTGATTCCACGCTCGCGCTGCTCGTCGCATGCCGCGCCTTCGATCTGCTCCACTTCGACCGGCGCGCTATTCACGCCATCACCATGCCCGGGTTCGGCACGACTGACCGCACCCGCACCAATGTCAGCACCTTGTGCGATGCGCTGGGCGTCTCAGCTGAAACGATGGACATCCGTTCTCTCTGTGCCCAAATCTTCCATGCCATTCATCACGACCCCCAACTCCATGATGTCACCTACGAAAATGTCCAAGCCCGCGCCCGCACTCTTCTCTTGATGAACCGCGCCAACCAACTCGGCGCCCTGCAGCTCGGCACTGGCGATCTCTCCGAGCTTGCCCTCGGCTGGTGCACCTACAGCGGCGATCACATCTCCATGTACAATGTAAATTGCGGCGTCCCGAAAACATTGGTGCGCTACCTGATCGCCTGGGTGGCCGAAACGCACTGCGACCCGCGCGCGCGCCAGGCGCTCGCCGATATTCTTGCCACGCCTATTTCACCTGAATTGTTGCCGCCCGATGCACAGGGCGCGATCGCGCAAAAAACCGAAGATGTCATCGGGCCGTACGAACTCCACGATTTCTTCCTCTATCACACCGTGCGCTGTGGCGCGCCCCCGCGCGTCACACTGCTGCTCGCCACGCAGGCCTTCGCCGGACAGTATTCCCGCGACATTATTCTGCGCTGGCTGCGCGTCTTCTACACGCGCTTTTTCGCGCATCAATTCAAACGCTCGTGCGTCCCGGATGGCCCCAAAGTCGGCACCGTCAGCCTCTCTCCGCGCGGTGATTGGCGCATGCCCAGCGATGCCAGCGCGGCCACATGGCTCGCTGAACTTGATACCCTTTAACATACGTATACCTCACGCCCTTTCCCATGACGTTTCTTGATCTTGTCCTCCAGCGCCAAAGCTGCCGCGCATTCACCAACCGCCCGGTGCCGCACGAGGCGCTTGAGCGCTGTTGCGAAGCCGCCCGGCTCGCTCCCTCAGCCTGCAATTCTCAACCATGGTTTTTTCATATTATCGAGACACCTGCCCTGCGCGAGAAACTCGCTGAGGCGGCCTTTTCCGGCTCGTTCACAATGTGCGCGTTCGCCAAGTCCGCGCCCGTCCTCGTGGTGTTGCAAACGTTGCGGCCAAAAATCGCCGCGCGTATCGGCGGCTGGTTGCGCGGCGTGTACTATCCCGCGATTGACATCGGTATCGCCGGCGAGCATTTTGTCCTCCAGGCCACCGCAGAAGGCTTAAGCACGCTGTGGCTCGGCTGGTTCAACGCCCGCGCCGTGCGCAAGGCGCTTGGCCTGCCACGTTCCGCACGGCTGGACGTGATGCTGGCCGTCGGCTACGCACAAGACGCCACGCTGCGTGACAAAGTGCGCAAGCCGCTTGATG
>Ga0308414_1000042_pt1 | contig 70718 bp, 48 predicted proteins | sample HotsprSampleOS50_FD_205667 | JGI IMG/M metagenome (GOLD analysis project Ga0308414, IMG submission 205667) | Hot spring phototrophic mat microbial communities from Octopus Spring, Yellowstone National Park, Wyoming, United States - 20090730_OS50 ... | reverse complement strand
ACACCTGGACAATTAGCACCGTATTTACCTGTCAAAGAACAGCCTATTCAAGCCCCGCAGAAGGCTAACCCTTTGGCACGCCCTCCAACTACTCAGAACAGAGACTTGACATTACACCCCGAGTCTGCTTATCCAACTTCTTGATTTCCAGCAGTTCCTGCGTTATATCAGCCTTGACCTTTGGCCAACTATTTTCACTTGCAGTTCTAACCCTTTGAACAATTTCACTCGCTTTGCGCTGTACTTCAGGAGTTCGTGCTATCTTGCGAATTTGTCCTTCGCTCAGTTGGCGCACGCAGGCCCCCACCTTTGACTGAAATGCTTCCCATGCCTGCTGTCGTATGTTTTGAAGATCTTTTAGTTTCGGGGTGACTGCGCTCTGAAGGGATGTAGGTATATCCTTGCCTGCTATCAGAATGTCCCGCATCTTCCGCAGATGATCCTTGATTTCCTGAAGAATTGCCATTTCCTTCTTACGCGTTTCTTCACGCTGCTTGTGAAGTTCGCTTGCTTTATCGGCAACGTATTTTAGCTGGCTTTCTGTTAGTTCTAGTTGACTGAGTATCATTAACACATCTACTTCCTCGGCCAACCGCTGAATGTCCGATAGTTGTGCGCCTAGGGAGTAGCCTGAGTCCACAGACGTTACTGGTGATGCAGTAGCCTGTTTGTCGGCTGTTGACTCCGCTTCTGCAAGAACGGGGACACAAGCTACCAGTGCACATACCAATGGGAGTGCAAAGCACTTGAGATACTGCATGGTATTCATCTCCTTTTCCGGTTTGTCGACTTTTGCTCAGTTAGACAATATCGCAGAATCCATAGCATGTTTCTGTCGGTGACAAGGACGTGCAATTCCTGCTGCTGCGTACAGAGCTTCTGTGCAATCCGATTATAACACACATACGTATACGCCGGCGCTTGAGTGTTCGTACAGAGTCTTATCGCCATCAGCATTAATACCTGAATGTTCCATAAACCATTGACAAGCACATACAAGTGGTTACAATAGTTGTGAATTCCATTCTTTAGACGTATCAGTAGCCCAGCTTGAATTCCCATTGCTGCGTGCTAGTTGGTACCACTTAGCGATGACGAGGAAGTGACCAATGTGCATCACTGTCTTTCTTAAAAGGTTGACTATCTGTTTGCCATTCTTGCTGGCAGTTCTCGGCACGGGTGCTGATGGTCACCATATGCGAGTGGATCCTATGCTGGGTCTAGTTTCTAGGTCGACCGAAGATCAACGTCAATCGCTTGCGCATTGCCTGAGAATAGTACGCACTGATAATACCGAGGAAGCTGGTGTGATTCTGGATTATGAGGGCGACCCGATTGCACTTCGCTCTGCTGGACTCCGAATGAGGTCCCAACTAGGCTCCATACGGACTGGAACCATTCGATTAGACAAGCTGGATGACATTTCTCGCCTTCCAGGCATTAAGTTTATCGAGATTGGCAAGCGCCTTGATCCAGTCCTTGACATAAGTGTTCCCGAAACCGGTGCAACGTCGCTTCGGTCTGGCGTTCCCCCTGCTTGGAATGGATACACTGGTAAAGGAGTCGTGATTGGTTTTGTGGACACCGGGTTGGACATTGCACACGAGGACTTCAAAGACCAATTTGGAAAGACAAGGGTACTCTTTATCTGGGATCAGACCACTGGAGAAGGTGGAATCAATCACCCGGCAGGATACGGCTATGGTACCGAGTGGACCAAAGCGCAAATAGACGCGGGGTTATGTACCCAAATTGATACCGCTGGGCATGGCACAGGTGTTGCCAGCGTAGCTGCGGGTGACGGATCCGCTACAGGTAACGGATGGCCTGCCTACCGCTATGTAGGTATGGCGCCAGACGCGGATATCATAATGGTCAAGAGTACTTTCTACACCGATGCAGTGGTGGATGCTCTCAGTTATATAACTGCCAAGGCATCTGCACTGGGTAAACCATGTGTTATAAATCTCAGTATTGGCACGCACTTTGGTGCACATGACGGAACCAGTTTGATTGAACGGGCAATAGATCAGATCTCCGGTCCGGGCGTAGTGGTTTGTACTGCGGCTGGGAACAGCGGAACAACCGATCCTTCAAAGTTTATCCACGCGAAATGGAGTACACCTACACGAAACTCTAGTGTTACTGCAGGATTGAACGTAACCACCAACCGTTCAAACCCTTTCTATGTAGACATTTGGTATGAAAGCAACGATTCCATAGACGTAACCGTGACTTCTCCCAATGGATATAGCATTACAAAACTAACAGGTTCCACAACCGGAGGGTATGTTACTACTCCTGATGGCGCGATTTGGCTTGACAATTCCTCAGGCGGTACGAACCCGTATAACGGAGACCGTGAATGTGTCATTGCTATTAAGGATGCTGTAACAGGGTCGTGGAGCGTGACTGCGACTGGCAGAACGATACGTGCTGGCGGCGAATGTGATGCGTGGATTGCAGGATCCAACGTGTATTGGCTAGCATACGGTACCAATGCAGGCTCTTGTACTATTCCTGGAACGTGCAATTCTGCGATCACTGCGGGCGGATATCTCACAAAAACCCGCTGGTATAATCCGGATGGCACGCCGCAGGGTTGGGATTCCACATACGGTTGCTTCTATTCCATCAGCGGTGAAGGGCCCACACGAGATGGACGCCAAAAACCTGATCTGTGTGCACCTGCTCAGGTTGCAGTGGCTCGCTCTAGCAATGCTAATCTGCCTGCACTCAATATCGTTGAGGATGGTGTGCATGTCGTCCTTGGTGGAACCAGCTTTGCCAGTCCACACGCCAGCGGTGCCGCCGCTCTCATGCTTCAAAAAGACCCAACAGCAACCGCTGAAGAGATCAGAATGCGTCTAATTGAGACAGCTCGCTCTGATGACCTGACGGGCATAGTTCCTAACACCAAATGGGGCTATGGAAAAATGGACGCTGCCAATGCCTTTCTTCTAACGCCCCTGTATACCACCATTGCAGGCGCTAGAACGCAGTCAGTAGGTAGCCTGGTCAAACTTAGCGGTGAAGTCGTCACTGCAGTCATAGACGAATTGCACGATCGGTTCTACGTAGAAAGCCAAGATCGAAGCGCTGGAATACAGATCCGAATATCGGAGGGTATTCAACCGAACGAGGGCGACAAAGTGACGGTTGTAGGCACAGCTGATAATGTCGACGGTGAGCGTGCCATCGTTAATTCTACGGTTACGCGTATAGGTACGGGAACTGTTCCAAAACCCCTAAGCATGAACAACCGGGACGTTGGCGGCAGTGATCTTGGTCCGCTGTCTGGTGATACAGGTAGAAGTGGTTTGAACAACGTAGGTCTATTAGTGCGGATTTGGGGTCGTGTCACCTACATCTGCAATGACTATTTCTATATCGACGATGGGTCAGGCATTCACAGCGGACCGTCTACCGGTATCAAAGTGATCTGCCCCGGTCTTGCAAAACCGACTGCCACTAGCCAATATGCCATTGTCACAGGAATAAGTTGTGTTGAACAGGATGGCGATATTCGTCGACCCGTTCTTCGTCCCCGCAAACAGGTTGATCTCTTGTACTACTGATCTTGCTTGCGAATTAATACACCACTTTCTGCCAAAAACTTCCTTAATCTCCACATAAAAGCCTTGCTGATTATGGTGGAATATGGTATGATTATGACCGATTAGCCTTACCTACTTGAGAGAAAGGGCATCCAACTGCTGTGGTTCGCGAAACAGAACGGAGCATTATACTCGCTGCTGAAAGGCGCAGGGAAATTTACAACTGGGCGCTAAAACACGGTTCGGTCAACGTCAACACTCTGTCTCGGGCGTTCGGCGTTGGACAAAACACAATTCGTCGTGACCTCGACATTCTCCATCGCGAGGGAAAACTGCTCCGGTCCCATGGCGGTGCAATTGTCAAGGACACAGTATCCGACCGGCAGCCCTATTCCGAGACCCGCCACGGAAATATCCCTCAGAAAGAAGCAATAGGTCAGGCTGCACTAGAGTACTTGCCAAGATCAGGCTCTGTGTTCTTAGGTCCTGGCTCAACCGTCTTGCGCCTGGCTATGCGAATTCCGAATGATAGCCACCTGCATGTTATTACCAATTCTCCAGAGGTGGCTCTGCATTTGGTGTCGCGAACGGCGGCTACCGTTGATCTCCTTGGCGGCAGAGTCAGAAGTGATTCATACGAGACTGATTGTTCATTCTCCGACCAGGTATTGGATATGCTTTACTGGGATGTAACCTTTATGGGCGCATCTGCTATAGACAGCGTACGTGGGATGACCAGCATTGACCTCTCAACGGCGAAATTCGAGCGCACCGTCATCGAGCACGCAAACAAGGTAGTCGTATTATGCGATTCTTCAAAGCTAGGTAGTTTCTCTTATGTCAAGGTTGGTCCTTTAGACTTGATCGATGTCTTGATTACGGATTCACTGGCAGATCCCGATATCGTGGAGTCAATACGCGAACAGGGAGTGGAGGTTGTGCTCGCCAGCCTTCCTGGAGAGGATGACTGACGCAGATGGAACTGCTTTACAAGCCCGACTGGGAAGAAACGAAAGATCGGTTTGAAGCCTGGTGGGCCCATGATTGCTTTGGACGATGTGCGATTGCTGTGACTGCTCCAAAAGACCTTGTGCCAACCGAGGAACCACCCCCTGTCCCCGAGACAGTCGAAGACCGATGGCTGAACACCAAGTATATAGGCGCGCTCAACGACTACGTGATGCGCCATACGTTCTACGGCGGAGAGGCATTGCCAGTCTGGAACCCTGGCTATCCAGGATGGGCTACTATAGCGGCTTTCCTGGGCTGTCCCGTGACATTGCAGGATACGACCGGTTGGCTCGACCCCATAATCAATAACGATGATCTAACTGAATTTGACTATCGGACGCTCGTGATTCAGCCTGATAACGAGTGGTGGGTACTTGCGCAGAAAATGCTTAGATTCAGAGCGCAAGAAGCAAAGGGCAAATCGTTGCTTAGTATTGGGGCCTTTGGTGGATGTGGGGATACTCTGGCTTGGCTGCGAGGCACTGGCCGCCTCCTCTATGATGTGCTAGATTGCCCGGATTACGTTCGAGAGTTCGAAGAATACCTGATGAGGCAATGGTTTGGTGTATACGATACCTTCTATGACATAGTAACCGAAGCTGCCGACGGATCCACTTGCTGGTTCACGCTATGGTCGCCAGGTAAGTTTTATGCTGCACAGAACGATTTCTCGTACATGATATCACCGAGACTGTTAGACGAGGTTTTCATCCCAATCATCGAGATGCAGACGGAATACCTCGATCATACCATATACCATGTGGATGGTGTAAATGCGTTTGTTCATGTTGATGCCTTATGCGAATTGCCGCGTCTGCAGGCACTTCAGATATTGCCGGGCACAGGAAAGCCCAGCCCGTTGTACTATATGGATGTGTTGAAAAAGGTACAGGCTCATGGGAAAAACTTACACATCACTATACCGGCGAGCGAAGTCGAAGACGCTTTGGCAAATCTGTCAGCCAAGGGACTTTTTATAGAAACTTGGTGCGCAAGCGAGGAAGAGGCTCGTGAGTTGTTGAAGAATGCCGAGAAGTGGTCGAGGGATCGGAAAGTGATAGGTCGGTGAAAGCGAGCTTTCAGGGTCGCGTTGTCTCATGCGCTGTTGAGTCCGAGGTGTCTTACGCACCCTGAAAGAATGAATGAAATAGTAAGGAATCAGTGATCTCTGCTAGGGCAACTAAGTTTGTAACTAGGAAAGGAATCAGGAATGAGCAAGACAGAAGAGATTCGAATCGGTGTTATAGGAATTGGCCGTGGGGCATATCTGGCCGAAACGGCTTCGTACGTAGGCATGAAGCTTGTGGCACTTTGCGACCTATGGGAGGAGAGACTGTTGGAGGTCGGTAAGCGTTACGGCGTTGCTACCTATACTGACTACGACAAGTTCCTAGATCATGAAATGGACGCTGTCATTGTAGCCAACTACGCCCACAACCATGCACCTTTTGCTATAAAAGCTCTCGAAGCTGGCAAACATGTTATGAGCGAGACGCTTACCTGCAAGACGCTAGGTGAGGCTGCTGCGTTGGCACGAGCGGTAGAGAAAACAGGAAAAATCTATATGTTTGCAGAGAATTACGCGTATTTTGCGTATGTGCAAGAAATGCGTCGCTTGTACCAGGCTGGAGAAATCGGAGAGGTTCAATACGCCGAAGGTGAGTACAATCATCCATTCGATTCTCGTAGCTACAATATGATTGCTCCAGGTATTAACCATTGGCGAAATCATATCCCACCAACGTACTACCCGACCCATGCCATGTCTCCTATCATGTACGTAACCGATACACGTCCCGTCAGCGTAAACGCCCTCAGTATTCCAAGGTCCGAACAAGATCTGGAAAACTTGAACGTGAAAGTTGGCGACGTAGGTACGGTCATCCTATGTCGAATGAGCAATGGTTCAGTCGCACGCCTGATGGGACTAACTATGCGCGGCCACAGCGTCTGGTATAGATTCCATGGAACGCGTGGCTTAATGGAGAACCTTCGAACCGGTAATCCAAACATGCTGAGAATTACACACGAACCTTGGGATATGAGGGAAGGTGACGTCTCGGAGAAAATCTACTTGCCCGAGTTTCCTGTGGAGAAAGAACTTGCAGCGAGAGCCGGACATGGCGGAGGGGATTTCTTTATAAACTATCATTTCGCCGAAGCCATTCGCAAAAATGAGCAACCTTGGATGAATGTCTATCGCGCTATTGACATGTCCATCATTGCACCACAAGCATGGAGATCATGCTTGGCAAACGGCGCACCAGTCGAGATTCCGGATTTCCGGGACGAGAACGTTCGCAAGCTGTATGAGAATGACGATTGGTCGCCATTTCCCGAGGACCGCCGGCCAGGGCAACCATGGCCTAGCATCAAGGGCGAGCTTAAGCCCAGCGAGGAAGCAATAGCGTTTGCTCGGACGGTATGGGCCGAAATGGGCTACCACGAGGATTCTGACGAGTAGTAATTCTGAGGTCCGACAGGTGAAACGCACTGACAATGACGCGATCGTGTACGAAGAGAAAATAGCTCCATGGCTTCCCAAACGCATAGTGGACTGTCATGTTCACGTGGGCTTGCCCGATTTTGTAGGGCCGATCAGTCCGGAGCGCTCTGAAGCAATCTGGGCTATGGAGATTTCCAACAGCCAATCATGGTCCGAGCTTAGAGCTAATCTGGAACTACTTTTTCCAGGTAAGGATGTATGGTCACTGGCATTTGGCTGGGTCTACAGAGAAGTGGATATCAAAGCCAGTAATGACTACGTCCTGAGTGGAATATCAAATCCCGCAAATCGCGCCCGCGGTTTATTTGTCAGTCGGCCGGAATGGGATGCTAGCATTATCGAGGAAGCTTTGAACTACGGCTTTCGAGGCATCAAGCCGTATCCTGATCTTGCTCCTCAAGGCCAGGAGTGCAGCATTTTTGATTTTCTGCCGCATTCTCACCTTAGTATTCTCGACAAGACCGGTGGTCTCTTGATGCTTCATCTACCGCGAAGAGGACGCATCGCTGATCCACAGAACATCCGAGAGCTGAGAGAGATAGCGGACAAGTATCCGAGTGTGAAGATTATAGTCGCACACATTGGTCGCGCTTATTGTCTACCAACGGCTCAGAAGGGACTGCCGCAGCTAGCAGATGTAAATCTCTATTTCGATACCGCGGCAAACCTCAATTCGGACGTGTTCCGTCTTGCTCTCGATATATTCGGTCCGGAGCGCATTCTATATGGCAGTGATCTTCCTATCATGATGATGCGTGGATTTCGCGAGCATGTTGGTGAGACCTACATCAACTATACAAACGGCAACTATTCCTGGAACAAGAACCGAAAAGGCCCGGCGGAAGAGGCAAGATACACTTTCTACCTATATGAGGAATTGCTTGCTTTGATTGATGCCGTTAGATCAATGGGCATGGGACAAAGAGAGTTTCATAGGATAATGAACTCGAACGGCACAAGGCTGCTAGGACTAACGACATAGAGGGAGTAGTCTGATGTTTGGTACAAAATCATTTCTCTGGCTAGTCTTGGTTGGGGTCTTGGGCATGAGCATTCCGGTACAGTGTAAACCATCGCTAGTGCGTATTGCTTCTACACGTGGAGAAAAGGTATATATAATAGCCGAGTCGCCTCATCCCCTAATGAAGCTTACCGTCGAGTGGTGCCGACGTTTTCTAATCAAGCGGGGATATAATGTAGGTCTCACGCCCAGCCCTGCACGAGGAGATCGCCTGGAATGGATTTTCCTTGTTTCGAAGGACTGCCCTGTGACAGCGGACGGCTATTCGCTTACGATAGACGATTCCTCACCTACAGTAGTTCGCATTGTCGGTAGAAACGCTGCGGGAGTGCGGTCTGGGGTGGTTCGCCTCGTTTCCCTGATGAGCGAATCAAATGGCAACCTGCTAGCTCCCAAGACTTGCGAGGTTCGATCGCCTTTCTTTCCCATCCGCCGAATTATGATTTGTCCAACCGGACGCATATGTGATGGTCCCGAAGGCTGTAGGTACAATGGTCTGCCCGAATCAAGTGCGATATGGGCAGATACACTTTTTACCAATTGGAGTGATGAGCGCCTCAAACAGTACGCAGAACAGCTTTGGCTGATGGGATTCAATTCTGTAGAGACGGGCGAAATCCGTGGCTACAGAGGTGTATTCACTGACCAACAGCTAAAAGAGCAGATTACACCAAAGCTTCGCGTCTTCATGAAAGCTGTTCGTGATAACGGCATGCAGGTTAGCCAGTTTATTTGGGGGCAAAGTCTGTTTAAGGAAGGCGAGAATCTTTGTTGGAACTCGAGCGAAGAACGTAAATCGATGGAAGCTGAATACCGCCGCTTGGCCAAGACCTACGGCGACCTGGTAGACCATGTAGTGGTGCATGTCGGAGATCCAGGAGGATGTGATCGTAACGGCTGTGATCCCTATAAGACCACACAGGAGATCGCTACCTGTATCTTGCGCGAGTATCGCAAGGTAAACCCCAAAGTCACCGTAACGCTGAGTACATGGGCAAACGCTGGCTTCTGGCATGGACGACAAGGTGATGAGTTTCTCGATGAAAGCTACTCCCCAAAGGAGATCGGTATCGCACTGCATCGATGGTATAATCCCGAGCATGCTAATCTTGTACGGACCTCTGGCAGACAGTGTGACATCTGGGGCTGGTATCTAAGTGATTTTGAGCTATCTTTAGACATGGCTCTGCTGATGAAGCGTCTAGACAAAATGTTTCGCACTCTGCCTGAACAGGCTGGTAGGGACATTAGAGCAATGTCTACAGAAATCTGCTTTCACGGTTGGCCGCATATCATAAATGCGTACGTCAGCGCTCAGAAAATGTGGGATCCCAAGCGTGACCTCCGGGAAATCGAACGTGAGTTTTGCGCAGGTGTTTTTGGCGATCGCAATGCAGATAGCATACTGATGATTTATGAAGCTTGTGAAGCTTATGTCCATCCGGAGCGTTTCTTTGGTTTCATTTCGCCGGATGAATGTTTGCCTGTTGTGTTTGGTACTCCAGAGTACAACCGCCAGTGCAGGCGGGCGCTTGCGGCAACTAGATTGGTTGAACTGGGTCATGACTGGCAGCCCAGAATGACCTCGGCAACTGATCCCGCGATACTTTTTGACTACTTAGTACGAAATCTTTCTCTTGTCCGGATTTTTTCCGAGGCGTACGAGAAGATGGAGCATATTCAGCAATCCAATGCAAGCGCTGGTGAGTTGGATCATTTTTTTGATAACGCAGTGACCAAAGCCAAACCGTACGTTACCGACCCGGATTATCCATACCTGTTCAAAACTCTCCATCAATTTCTCGAAAAGAGGTAAGTCGACATGAGACTCGCAGAGTTGGATGTCACGGTCTTCGTCGTTTACATAGTACTGGTTATAATCATAGGCGCGGCTGCCTCCAGAAGAGTCTCAGCTACGAAACGCGATTATTTCCTGGCTGGAGATAAGCTGCCATGGTGGATGGTTGGCGGTAGCATCGTGGCGGCGAATATCAGTAGTCACCACTTTGTCGGAGTCATGGGCACAGCCTATGCCCGCGGTTTTGTCGCAATGACAATAGAGTGGGGTGCAATCCTGCTCGGCTTCAACGCATTACTGTGGATCTTTCTGCCATTCTATCTGCGCAATGGCTTCTACACTATGCCTGAGTTCCTGGAAAAGCGGTTTGGTTCAGCGGCGCGTACCACCTTTGCTGGGCTTATTCTTATTACTTACGTCTTTGTGGAAATCGCCGCAGTACTTTACTTAGGTGCCGTAGCTCTGCATTCCCTCCTCGGAATACAGATGTTTCCGGCGATAGTAGGACTTGCGGTGTTCACAGGTGTCTATACTATCGCCGGCGGTCTGAGGGCAGTGGTCTGGACTGAGATGTTACAGCTTGCTGTTCTATTGGCTGGGGGGATCGCGCTTTCGATAGCTACAATTCACAAAGTTGGAGGAGTGTCAGCGATCATGGCTACCTCCCCACAATGGGACCTCATACTACCGCCTACTGACAGTGATTTCCCTTGGACCATGTATCTCGGGGGCATTACATGTATTAGTGTTTTCTACTGCGCCGCCAACCAATTCATTGTGCAGCGCACCCTTGCCGCAAAAGATGAATGGCATGCTCGTATGGGAGTCGTCTTCACGGACTACCTGAAGTTTCTTATGCCGTTGATTATTATTGTTCCCGGTATGCTTGCTCCACAACTATTTCCAAGGTTGGAGAAGCCAGATATGGCCTTCCCTGTGTTGGTCAAAAATCTCTTACCCACCGGTATTGTCGGGCTGGTAATGGCGGGACTCGTTGCGGCTGTTATGTCTCACATTTCAGGTGCTGTCAATTCCTGTACCACGATTGCGACTATGGATTTCTTCATACCGTATATCAGAAAGAATGCCACAGATAAACAGGCTGTGCTATTCGGAAAGGCAATCGGAGCGATTATCGTAGTATTGGGGATTGTATGGGCCCGAGTCTTGTTGTCACATTCTGATAGGCCTGTCTTCATATACTTACTGAACGCCTATGGGTACATTACCCCCGGCATCGCAGCGATGTTCCTCTTGGGAATATTCTGGAAACGAGCCACTCATGCCGGTGCTTTGGCCGCAGGACTGCTGTCAATCCCACTATCGGCCACAATGGAGCTATCGATTCCCAAGATGCACTTCTTGCGCGACATCGCACTGGCGGGCACAAATCTACAGGAATTACTACTGCCATTCATGAATCGCACCGGAGTGGTTTTCTGGGTATGCATAGCTATTGGTGTGTTGATTAGTTTGGTGACTAGGCCGAAACCAGCCAAGGAACTGAAGGGATTAATATGGAACCGAGATAGCCTGCGACTTCCCCAGGCGCTACGCCATCGAATGCGTGGACTGAGAAATCCGGCAATTTGGTGGGCTATTGTAACCACAGCGGTTCTTTTCTTTTACATAAAATACCACTGAAGACCAGTAAGACTGTTCTAGGAGAGGAGAAAAACATGGGAGTCTATGACCCGACACCTTATCAGCTTGATTTGAACGAATGGCCCAGATTAGTCACAGACCAGGTGCCAGGGCCTAAGAGTCAGGAACTACATGCGCGGGCGTCGGTCAGTATTCGAGGATTGTCAGGCCAAGTTCGCCTATTTCCCGTTGTCTTTGAGAAAGGATTCGGATGTACCTTAGAGGACGTGGATGGAAACCGGTACATTGACTTCTCAAGCGGAATATACGTGACGACACTAGGCCACTGTCATCCGAAAGTGTCCGAGGCCGTGGCGAAGGCCGCCCATACGCTTATGAACGCCCATGACTTCACGACGCCTATCAAAGTGAAGTTGCTCGAAAAGATGATGGAGGTACTGCCGGGCGACCTAAAAGGAATCCAGCTGTATGACAGCGGTACTACCGCAGTTGAGGCTGGCTTGCGTACTTGCAGGGCAGCAACAGGGAGATACGAGTTCATTTCGTGCTTCAGGGATTTTCATGGCAAGTCAGGGCATGCTGTTAGTTTGGCGAACATGACGAAACTGAGTGGTTACGGAAGAGCCCAGGGGTTCTATATGGTGCCCCGTCCCGATACCTACCGTCCTTGGTGGACTCGCGAAGATGGAACGCTGGATACCGAGAAGTATCTCGAGTTCTACGACGAGTTCATTAAGAACGCTACTACAAACCAGGTGGCAGCCTTCTGCATGGAGCCAATACAAGGCTGGGCAGGGTCGATTATGCCGCCTGATGACTTTTTCCCTAAGCTCAGCGCGTTCTGTAAGGAGAGGGGTATTCTTCTCATGGCTGACGAAGTCCTTACAGGCATGGGGCGAACCGGCAAATATCTCTGTATGGAGCACTGGAATGTCGTTCCGGACGTAGTTACGCTGGGGAAAGGCTTCGGTAACGGCTTCCCTGTGACAGCCATGGTAGTACGTGAGGAATACGCAGACGCAGTTGATAAAATCAGCGCATCAACCAGCTATGGCGGGAATCCGATGGCTTGCGCAGCTGCCTTGGCCTCCATAGAAGTCATAGAAGAAGAGGGACTCCTCGAGCACGTCCGGGAATTGGAAGAGCTTTTCCGTTCAAAAATGGCGGACTGGACTACCAAATATAACATCGTGGGGGATACCAGAGTCAAAGGGTGTCTCATGGGCGTCGAACTCGTGAAAGACAAAATTACTAAGGAACCGTTTGACGAGGCGGGCAAGTTGGTCTATCAGACAGCCTTCAAAAAAGGATTGGCATGGATCCCTGCTGGTCATATCCTGCGCATGAGTCCGCCGATCGTAATGCCGTGCGAAGTAGCTTCCAAGGCCATGGATATTATCGAGGAATCCATCGCAGAGGTAGAGAAAAAACTAGGGTATGCTTAACGCACAATTGCCTGTGCGAGTCTGATAAGGACAAGTTCGATTAAACAGTCTGAATCAGTCCTATCTTAACAACGCCATTTATGCCGGAGAAAACAATGTCAAATCCTAAGATCGGCCTTTTACCATTGTACCTCGAGCTGTACGACCGTGTACTGCCTCAGATGCGCCATAGAATACAGAAGTTCTATAACGCCATTGCCTCAGAGTTGGAGGATCGGGGGCTAGACGTCGTTACCACTACCATTTGTCGCCTGCGATCAGAGGTCGAGGCGGCAGTGAAGTCATTCGAATATCTGGATGCCGATGGTATAGTCACTCTCCATTTGGCGTATTCTCCTTCGCTAGAATCAGCCCCGGTGGTTGCACAATCCAATCTGCCATTACTTGTCCTTGATACAACACCTACCCACAGCTATGGGCCGGATCAGGATCCGGAAGAGCTCCTGTACAATCACGGAATACATGGCGTGCAAGATTTCTGCAACCTTCTGATCCGTGAAGGCAAAAGGTTCAGCATAGTCGTAGGCCATTGGGTAGAGTCGCGTGTGCTGGATGAAGTGGCGACATGGGCACGTGCGGCGCAGCTTGCGTCGAATATTCGCCATGCAAGGGTTGGGCTCATCGGGCGTCAGTTTGTTGGAATGGGTGACTTTCAGGTGCGGTTCAGTGTCTTGAACAGCACGATAGGCATCGAGGTTATCGAAGCAGATATGTCTGAGCTTCGGTCACTTGTTCCAGCGGGGGACGAACTCTCGGTCGAGGCTGAAATGGCCTCAGACCTAGCGCAGTTTCAGGCTCCGGCTTTAGACATCCCAGCACATAGGGCTACCACACGGGCTTGTCTCGCAGTGCGCAGATGGATGGAACAAGAGAAACTAACCGCATTCACCATGAACTTCGAGGATATTCACCGAGGCACAGGGATTCCGACTGTCCCATTCCTGGAAGCTAGCAAGGCCATGGCTAGGGGGCAAGGCTACGCCGGCGAAGGCGATGTTCTTACCGCGGGTTTTGTGGGTGCTTTGGCGTCAGTCTTCGCCGATACAACATTTACCGAAATGTTCTGTCCGGACTGGGCTGATAATACAATATTTCTAAGTCATATGGGCGAGCTGAACCCAAACCTTACGGACGGAAAACCACTACTTGTACAGAAGAACATGCCATGGGTAGACACGGATCCGCCCGTGGTTGCGGTCGGACGTTTCAAGGGTGGGGAAGCTACATTCGTCAACCTGGCACCGGCCCCAGATGACGGTTACAGACTGATAATTGCTCCGGTCATGGTGCTTGAGGTAAACGGCGAAGACCGAATGCTAGACTCGGTGAGAGGGTGGTTTCGCCCTGCACTGAGTGTTGAAGACTTTCTCGCCGAGTACAGCATGCTGGGCGGCACGCATCACGCAGCCTTAGTCTATGGGGACGTAGCGGAAGAGCTATCCTACTTGGGAAACATTATGGGTTGGCATACTGCTATACTGGGGTAAACAATGATTTCCGTTTTCTTGGGTGTTGACGTCGGTACTACTTCTACCAAATGCTTGGCTATCACTGAGGATGGAGAAATACTAGCCATCGCGCACCATTCGTATGCTCTCTCTCATCCACGGGAGGGGTGGGCAGAACAAGACGCTGAGGAATTCGTTGGCGCAGTTTCAAATGTGGTGAATCAGTGCGTGACCAAATGCCGTGAGAAGGGGTGCGACGCAAGCCAGATAAGAGCACTTGCTATGAGCACCCAGGGGGATACTCTAATAGCAACCGACAGTGCAGGTACTCCAATTCTACCTGCCATGAGCTGGATGGACGGCCGTGCAGTGGATGAGTATCAGGAGCTGTTAACCGAGACCGGAGCTTCATTCTGGTACAAAGAAACAGGTCAGCCGATAAATCCCCTGAGTTCTGTCTGTAAGATTAGCTGGATTCGCAAACGTTATCAAGACATGGCTAACGGCATGCGTTTCTGTTGGGTGGCCGACTTCCTAGCGAGGAGGCTCTGTGGTAAGTTTGTAGCCGATGTTCCGAGTGCTTCGTGGACTCCCATTTACTCCCCAGTAAGGCGTAGTTGGTCGAAACCTGTGCAAGATCTGATAGGAATTGATGCAGAAGAGCTTCCAGAAACTACAGAATCAGGTACTATAATTGGGAATTTACTCCCGAATGTGTCGGACGATCTTGGTCTCCCTAGGGGAACGGTTCTGATCGCTGGCGCGTTCGACCAGGCAGCAGCGGCTCACGGTGCGGGTGCGAGCGCAGGCGGTCGTAGCGTGCTTTCGTGCGGTACTGCATGGGTGCTCTATTCCGTCTCAGACGTAGTACCTATTGATAAGAAAGAACGGTTATGCGTGTGTTGTCACGTCAACCCATCAGAATGGGGACTCGTCCTGCCATTCGTGGGCGGATCCGCTTACGATTGGCTGAACCGGACTCTCGCCGATGCATCACACGAGGTATCGGAAAATGCTGAGCCTTTGATCTTTGTGCCACACCTCTATGGAGAATTGTCACCGGGTTGGCACCAGGAATCGAAGGGAAGTTTGCTGGGTCTTACAATGGCCCATACACGCGAGGACATTCGTCTTGCCCTCATGCGCGGAATTGCCTTCGAAACCCGCCGCAACCTAGAAGCCGCATTGGAAATAGGAGGACGCGTAAACTCGATTCGTATGGTCGGAGGAGCAGGAAGGAGCGAGTTTTGGCCTCAGTTGGTTGCTGATATCCTAAATCGCCCAATTGAGGTTTCGGAAATTGTGGACTCCGCATGTCTTGGCGCCGCAAAGTTGGCTGCGGGAAATGCCGCGACCGACTGGCCTGACTCTCATGTTGCACGAATCTATAACCCTTTACCTCTGAACGTTTCACGAGAAGACGTGCTGTATAAACGGTATCTTACTGCTCATGAGAGGTTACTAGGCTTTTACGAAGACAAAGATCTGCATGACTGATAAGCAAGAATCAGCTGTCGCACAAATGACTGTTTCCGTTGTTTTAGTGATCCGTAGGCTTGGTTTATACTCTAGCAACTGGTGTTTGGGATTAGAAGCAAGACTGAACGTTATTGCACAGTATATTACAAGAAAGGGCGAATGGCATTGACAGGCAAAGAAATCCGACTAAACAGGCTATTTTCAGAAAATAAGAACGCAGTTGTAGTGGCAATTGACCACGGTATGTTCGATGGACCTATTCCTGGAATGATAGACCTCCCGGAGGTCGTCAAGAAGATAGACCCAGGGGTCTCGGCCGTCCTGTTGTCTGCAGGCATGCTGAGTCATTGCGGCCATGCTTTTAACTATAAAGGTGCCCCCATGGTGATGATACGCACTAACTGGAGCTCTCACTTCGTATTTCATTGGGGCTACAATGCTGGAATTAGCGTTGGTGCCGTCAGTGTTGTCGATGCCGTCGCGGCTGGGGCTGACTTGCTAATAACATGTCTACCGCTCAAAACTGGTAGTGAGGCTGCAGATTCGTCGAATGTAGAGCTGTTCTGTCAGACCGTCAGCGAGGCCAGAGCGCTTGGCATTCCAGTGGTCGGAGAGGTTTTTCCAACTGAGCCTGGTGTGCTTAGCCCGGAAGAAATGCATAATATTGTGTTAACGGGCTGCCGAATCGCTGCTGAGCTAGGCGCAGACCTCATCAAGACATTCTATACCAAGAACTTTAGCGATGTTGTGGCCGGCTGTCCGGTTCCAATTCTCGGGCTTGGAGCGGAAAAGACCCCGAAGCAGATTCAAGCACTAGAACTTGCTGAGCGAATCGTGCAGGATGGGGGTAAAGGGGTTGTATTTGGGCGAAATGCTATTCAGGTGGCAAATCCTACCGCATTCCAGCAAGCCTTGTGCGCTGTTGTGCAAAAAGGTATGTCTGCTGCGGATGCCGTTAAACGGTATGGCTTGCAAGAATAGGCAGGTTGATTCATGGAACTACTGGAAAATGCACAGTTGGCGTTGGATACTATTAACCGCAGACCGACCCGGGGAATCCCGAGTTGGTTGATTCATCCCATGGAACATAGCCACATTGAGCGCCTGGCAGGGGTCCTGCCAGGAGAATATAAGAAACATCCTGAGGATGTGTACATTGCCATGCAGCGAAATGTTGGCACGTGTATGCTCGATCAGTATATCCCCGAAAATCCGTTGACCATGGGACACGTCGGATATGAAGGAGCAGCGCTCGGCGCTACGACCGGTGCTAAGGAAATAGTGCTTGATGGCATGATTATTGATTCACCAGAAGCGGTTGTTGAGCACATGGAAAATTTCGTATTCCCGTGGCTCAGGCGTGCTGCCGAAAACTTTGACGAAGATACTCGAGTCAAAGATATCATCGAAGCAGAACGCTCTGTCCAAGCAAAGCTGGGTCCAAGTATTCTCAAGTGTCCCTATGGGTATGCTTCTTTTCCGGGAATGGCATATTTCACATACGGTTATGTCAACTACTTCTGTGCATATGCACTCTACCCGGATGTCATGGAGAAGCATTTTTCTCTACAGGCCGATCTAGCCGTTCTCAATAACCGCGCAGTAGCCCGTGCGATACATGAGGGAAATCTTCCGCCCTTTTGCAGACTAGACCATGACATGGCTGATTCCAGAGGAACACTGGTAAGGATTGAATCTCTGGACGAAATATGGTTTCCTCATTTCGCCAGAAGCATTGAACCATTGTGGCATGCCAACGTCTGTATGATATGGCATTGTGATGGTAACTTGATGGAAATGGTGCCCCGTCTTATTGATTGCGGGGTTCAGGGCTTCCAAGGTTTTCAGTATGAGGACGGCATGGATTATGAGCGAATCTGCCGCATGAGGACTCGTGATGGTGAAAGCCTCCTAATCATCGCCGGTGTGTCCGTGACTAGGACGCTGCCAATGGGTACGCCAGACGATGTAAAGCGTGAACTAGCTTGGCTTGTCGAACAAGGTCCAAGAACTGGTTTGTTCCTTGCTGCATCAAGTTCTATCACTCCAGGTGTTCCTTGGGAAAATCTGATGACTCTCGTGGAGGGTCTCAGGTATTACCGTGAGCATGGTAGGGTCTGATCTACCACTTTGTGCAGGCTTACCCGTGCGGATGTTATCCTTGCTGTTTGGCAGGACTTATCTTGCCAGCTCTCGAAACATAACTGTCTGAAGTAAATCAACTATCGATCCTTCTCTATAAAGATTTGCAGTGCAACTTTTTTGAAGGAAATAGCGTCTCTTATGTAGCAGTCCTGTCAGATTGTTGGGAATCTTTCCCCTCGGCACACTAGTGGTGTTGCGAAGAGTTGACGTAGTGACCAGTGGTTACTTGCGTATGCAGTTGCGAGAATTCACTGGGTCGGCGTTTGCACAGTTTATCATGGGCAACTACCTGGACGGCGTTTTCCTAGGAAGGCATCTAAATGATCCGCGTTGACACCGGCACAAAGGGCGTGCTGTTAACTGACTAGCAGTTGCAGCAGGCGATCGCAGTGCACAAGGAGAGCGGACAACATCTCGAAGAGGTGTTGGTCAATCTTGGGCTCTGCACTCCGGATCAGGTCCATGCTACAATAGCCAGAAATGCGCGCGTTCCACTGGTCCAAATAGTTGAACGTGACCTCGACCCCGATGTAATATCTCTCATTCCCGCTGAGTTAGCATACAAACACCAACTGTTGCCTCTAAGTGTGCGAGACGGACTTATCCATGCCGCAGTTCCCGATCCTTTTGACACCTCGGCTGCGGATGACATCCGCATGGTTACCGGCCGTTCGGTTGAGTTGGTGTATGCAAATCCACAGGAAATTCGACGTCTTGTCGAAGAGTTCTATGTTCGGCGAATGATGGCGGATACCGCTGAGGAAGAAGTGCAGATTCCCGAAGAGTCCGAAGACGAAATTGGGGACCTGGAACGTATGGCTCGTGAAGCCACCGTTATCAAATTTGTCAATCTGATGCTGCGCCAAGCCGTACAGGAGCATGCAAGTGATGTCCATGTCGAACCTTTCGAAAAAGGCATGCGAGTGCGATATCGTATTGACGGAGTATTGCACGATATATCCTCCCCTCAACGAAGACTCCAAGCAGCCATAATATCTCGCCTCAAGATCATGGCCAACCTGGATATTGCTGAGAGGCGACTTCCGCAAGATGGTCGCATAAAATCCAAAATAGCCGGGCGAGAAATAGACATTCGGGTCTCCACTGTTCCCACTCTATATGGCGAAAGCGTGGTGCTTCGCCTGTTGGACAGGAGCGCTATGAACTACTCGTTGGACACAATTGGAATGCTACCCGATACTCTCAGGCAGATGGCTAAGCTGGTTCTTCTTCCGCACGGGATGATCTTGGCCACCGGCCCCACTGGCAGCGGCAAAACAACAACCCTTTACGCAGCTCTCCAGAAAGCCTATTCCTCTGAGAAAAAGATCATTACGATCGAAGATCCAATAGAGTACCAACTCGATGGAGTCAACCAGATTCAGGTGCACCCGAAGATAGGCCTTACGTTTGCTAACGGCTTACGCCATATTCTCCGCCAGGATCCGGACATTATAATGGTCGGCGAAATCCGGGACCACGAGACTGCTGAGATTGCCATACACTCAGCGCTGACTGGACACCTCGTGTTTAGTACACTGCACACAAATGATGCCGCAGGAGCTATCACGCGTCTCTTGGAGATGGGTATCGAACCATACCTCGTTGCTTCGAGCGTAGAAGCTGTGTTTGCTCAGCGGCTTGTGCGAGTCACTTGTCCTAAGTGCAAAGCACCATACGAGGTTACCCCCGAAGTCATCTCCAAGCTGGGTGAGAATGGTTTCACCGGTTCCGCAAAAGAGTTGTATCGTGGCCGTGGATGCGACTTGTGCAAGCAAACCGGTTACCGTGGTCGCACTGGCATCTATGAACTGCTCGTGATAGACGACTGCATACGATCCCTTATCCTGAGTCGTGCGCCCGCAAGCGAAATCAGAGATGCTGCTTGCGCACGAGGAATGCGTACTCTCCGCCAGGATGGTTGGATAAAGGTCAAGAAAGGTATTACTACCGTCGAGGAGGTAGTCCGGGTTACCCAGCAAGATGAAGTGGAGAATGGTGTCTAATTCCTTGCCGGTCGTTAAGGAGTTTTTTGTTCTTAGACACATGCAACTTACCGACAACCAACGATTTAGTGTACCTACAGAGATGCCATGCCAAATTATGCTTACAAAGGGCTAGATAGCCAGGGTCAACAGGTTTCAGGCGAAGTTGCGGCTGAAGACGAGCACTCAGCGTTAATTCATCTCAAGTCCACCGGCGTGTACCCAACTCAGTTGCGTATTGTGGGGGACGGGAGGTCGAGGATAGGTTCGTCGCCAATTTCATCGGGTATCCCGAAGATTTCTGGCAGAGTAGGTAGCGGTGATTTGACCGTATTCAGCAGGCAATTGGCAAACCTTGTGTCCAGCGGCTTACCCTTGATGCGTACATTCGTGGCTTTGACCGAACACACTGAGAACCAGCGTCTCAAAGCAGCTTTGCTGCGCATTCAGCAGGAAGTTAAAGCCGGTAAAGCGCTCTGGGAAGCCCTCGAGGCGCACTCGAACATCTTTCCGTCGTTGTATGTTAGTATGGTCAAGGCTGGCGAAGCAAGCGGTCAACTCGCTTCCGTACTTCAGTGGCTGGCAGATTATCTCGAGAAGGAACAGGCGCGCAGAGTGCAGATTAGGAGTGCCCTTGCCTATCCTACGCTGCTCGTCACGGTCGGTTCCCTAGCGGTCTTTATGTTGATCACTCTTGTAGTGCCGAAATTCGTAACCATATTTGAAGAGTTTGGACAGGCACTGCCTTTGCCAACCAGGATCATGCTTGCACTTTCAGCACTGCTTTCGCACTGGTGGTGGGCGCTTATACTGGTGGCTGGAGGGATTGTTTTTGGGATGAAAGCTTATGCCCGTGCGACCACAGGACGTCTTAATATTGACCGCTTGAAACTTCGGGTTTTTCTTTTCGGCAGACTTGCTCTCAAGACGTCTGTCTCTCGATTTGCTCGGACAACAGCCACATTGCTCCAGGGTGGGGTTTCGCTTTTCGATGCAATGGCGATTGTGCGCAACGTTGTTGGCAATGAGGTGCTTGCCCGAGGTGTAGACCTAGCTCGTGCTGGTATGCGCGAGGGCGAAAGTTTCGCGGCTAGGCTCAGGGAAACCAAGGTCTTTGCGCCACTTCTCACACACATGGCCGGTGTCGGCGAAGAAACTGGAGACCTGCAGGGCGCGCTTACCACAGTCGCGAATGCCTATGATACCGAAGTGGACGCAACTCTCAAGAGTATAGTCTCGTTGCTCGAGCCCGTGATAATTATCACGATCGGCGGGATGATTGCGTTTATTATACTGGCTATGCTCTTGCCTGTATTCCAGATAAATCTAATGACAGGCTAGCGTCTAGCAGTGAACCATACTACCGAACTGGCTGGACTCATTGTGAAAGCGCAGTGATTCCTGATGAGTTCCAGACCAAAGTGCCTGCTGCTTGCAACAGCTCGAACAACCTTAGGTTTTTGTTGGATTATTATACTGGTCGAATAGAGGTATGAACATGCAATCACTACATGCAACGCTGAAAAGTACCCGAGGTTTTACTCTGCTTGAACTCGTTGTTGTAATGGTCATCCTGGTGATGCTCGCAGGCGTTGTGACACTCGCGGTAAGCAAGCGAGTAGAAGATGCCAAACATGCGAAAGCCGTCACCGATATTGAGACTTTGGACAACGCACTCGAGCAATTCTACCTTCACAACGGCAGATATCCGACTACTGAAGAAGGGCTTGATGCTTTGAGAACCAAGCCTCAAACAGAAGATCTGCCAAACTGGGACGGTCCATACGTCAAAAAGCCAATTCCAGCCGATCCCTGGGGGCGTGATTACTACTATGTTTGCCCAGGCGATCACAATCCGGAATCTTTTGAAACATAACAATCATAAGCCTAAAGCAAATCACACTTGCAGATGCGTTCGAGGTTGTCAACGCCGCTCTGCGCGTCCGGAATTACACCCTTGTCGGCGATCCATTTGCAGACAAGGTACTTCGAGTTCAATCCCTCAAGAAGTCGGTTGCTGATAATGTGCCAGTCCGTGCCGGTACTGATCCCGATGCTGCTGCTCGCGGAGATAGCATGGTTACGCAAGTCATGCCGCTCCAATACGCCAGCGCAACTCGTTTGAAGGATGAACTCAAGCCGCTGGTTTCTGACGAATGGGCGAATATCACGGCGATTTCATCCACAAATACGCTTGTGGTTACGGATAGCGCAAACAACGTCCATCGTTTGGCCAAATAGTCCAAGCCTTGGATAAGGACACGTCAGATGTGATAGAGGTAAGGGTGCACCGGTGCAAGTACTCCAGTGCCGATGCTCTTGTTGAAGTTCTGAACAAGGTCTTCCCTGCTTCTAAACCCACCCAGCGGCCAACCGTCGAGAGGCGGCGGTGCACCACCCCCAGAGGGCGGTGGAGGCCAACCACCCCAGGTGAAGAGCGAAGAAGGGCTTATCAGCCTGAAAGGTGAGATCCGCATTGCTTCGGACACAAGAACCAATAGCCTGATTATCTCGGCATCAAAGGACAAGATCAAATTAGTAATGGATGTCGTTGAGGAATTAGATCAAGATGTCGAACCAGAGGTCACCGTCCAGATCTTTCAGCTCAAATATGCAGATGCGAAGATTGTTGCGGAACAACTGAATAATCTCTTTGAACAACCCCAAGGCGGTGTTGCGGCTACCACACGCAGGTATCCATGGGAATCTTACGGTGGTGCACCTGGAGGTGGTGCGACGACCGGATATGCCAGTCTTAAGAGAAATGTCGTCGTTGCTGATATGCGTACGAACTCCGTGATTGTAACCGCCACCGAGCAAAATATGCGGTTCTATAGGGATATGATCGAAAAACTCGACGCGCCGCAAGTGCTCAGCGAAATAACACAATCATTCCCACTTAAGTTCGCAAAGGCAGCAGACCTAGCCGACACCCTTAATCGGCTTTTCAGAGGCGAGTATCGTCGCACACCGAGTTTCTTTGATTTTTACTTTGGATACAGTAGACGAGGCGACGAGGAGGGTTCGATTGCCGAGCTGAGGAATGTGACTGTCGTGGCTGAAGAAAAGACAAATACCCTTCTGGTCACAGGGCCGCCGAACTCTTTCAAACTGATCAAAGATTTGATAGAGAAATTGGACAAACGAACGGCACAGGTTTTCATAGAAGTCGCCATAGTTGACGTTACTCTGGACAAGGATACGAAGTTTGGTGTCGAGTGGTCATGGAAAAGCGCGGGCGAAGCTTCCGATGGAACCCCTGTCAATGAAAACACTTCAACGGATTTTGGCCTCGCCAGAGAGACCCTGGGCCTTAAATACGCTGTCTTGAGCGACAACTGGAAAGGTTTGTTGCACGCTCTGGAAACTCGCTCGAATGTAAAAGTACTGTCTACGCCAACCATCACCACGGCAGATAACGTGAAGGCTCGGATCAGCATAGGTCAGGACGTACCCTTTATTTCCTCGGAGGAAGAGACCGAAAGTGGAAGATTCCGCCGCACTGTCGAATTCAAGAAAGTTGCTGTTGCTCTTACGGTCACGCCTCATGTAAATGATGTCAGTGACGTTGTGGCTCTCGATGTTCTGCAAACCATTAACGAGATAGTTGGCTTCGAGTCAGAGTTGAATGCTCCCATCATAGCTGACAGGGAGGCTCAGACGACTATAACCGTGAAGGACGGGCAGACCATAGTCATTGGCGGTATTATCAAGGAAAACAGAAGCCGTATCACCAAGCTCGTTCCGCTGTTGGGCCATATTCCACTTATCGGAGAGCTATTTAAGTCTCGAGAATGGAAAACGGAACAGAGCGAGCTAATGGTTTTCCTCACCCCACATATACTTAAAGACGATGAATCAGCCGCACGAATTACTGGAGAGACCATTAACAAACTTAGTGTTCCGCCTAAATTGGAAGGTAACAAAACACAGGAAACTCCATCCGATAAGTAAACGCTTATTGGCGAAATTTTATTAGGGTTTCTGTTAATTCGAAGCCCCGCCCTCTAAGCAAAAAGGCGGGGCTAAATATCGTTATTGACAGTCATTGGCTTGTCGGCAACCACCAGTCGCCCCGGTCATGGGTTTGCCAAGACTCTCGCTATTTGGTCCATTGTCTTCCGGGCCATCTCTTCGATATCTATCTCGTTATAGCCCTGAACCGAAGTATACAACTTGCCACCCAGAGGTTTGATCCACTTGTCTGGTAGCGCCTTGGCGCCCAGGGCTGCTCCGATTATACTACCAGCGGTTGCTCCATTGCAGTCCGTATCCATTCCCTGCATGACCGAGATGCATATGACCTTTTCGAAATCCGGCCAGCCGTAAAGCATCGCAGTGAGCACAATGGCAAGGTTATTGTTTGTGTGCACCCAACTGTATTTGCCATAGTAGGTCTCAAGCATTGCCTCGAATGCTTGTTCCCAGGTTGGGAGTTCCTGTCTCCAGCGTAGACAATCTCTAACAGTCTCGGCTAATCTGCTTGTTTGGGGAATCTCGTTCAAGGCCGTCTGGATGATTTCATGCAAGTCTTCCGTGACCAGAGCCGCGCTTATGGCGGAAGCACAGAACATCTCACCGTAGATTCCGTTTTTCACATGTGAAAGCGCGGCATCACGGTGAGCAAACTCCGCAGCCATTTCCGGCCAACCGGGCGCACAGTATCCCCAGAAATCAGCTCGAATCTGCGCTCCAATCCATTCTCTATAAGGATTTAAGTTCAATGGTACTTGGTCTATAGGAAGTCCGTTGACCAGGTTCATATAAGCTTGCCTCTCTGCGGTGCAGACGGCATGGTAAGGCAGATTTGACAGCCAATACTGACCGACATCAGAGGTGGTGAAGTTCGGCCCCTTCGTCCCGCTCATGATGACCAATCCAAGGGTTGTGTAGTTTGTGTCGTCGTCAGCCATAGCATGAGGCCATTCCCCACGAGCTAGTCCACCGTGGGGTTGGTAGTCGATACCATCCGGTAACTTCGCTATTCGCGGAAAGTAATTGCTGAGAGGGTACTCACCGGCAGGTGTAAGATAGTTGCGGATCATGTCTCTAGACCATCCCTCCACAGCCTTTCCAAGCATGCATCCGGCAATTCGTCCCAACCATGCACCGTAAACGCGGTCAAACAGCTTATCATGTATGCTGACGTGCCAACGCTTGGAATTTCCAGACCTAAGAGCCCGTATTCCGGCCAGGTGCGATGGCTCTACGTATGGGAAATCATCCCTGATTGACAGCCTCTGCAAGTCATTGTAAATATGCATTAGTTCTGTTTCTGAAGTAGCTCTATCCCACCTCTCCAGAAAACCTGAAGTATTGCAGCCTTCTTCCGACCGCTGAATGATCTCGAGTCTTACCAATTCTCTTAAATCGGCCCATCCCGGCATGATGTCAATTCCTCCAATATACGGCTTCTCGCTTGAAGTCTCTTCTGTTAGATTGGGCGCTTGTTGTCACTTTCCTGTGAGCAGCCGAATATACTCACGGGCAACCACTAGATCGTCCATCGCCTCTGCGGCTTCACATGGAGGTCTGACTTCGCCCTTAATCGCTCTGATGAAGTTTACTGCCTGCTGTTTCATTGCATGTACCCAAGGCAGCATTGGTACAATGGTTTCGGGGGTCTTTCCATTGCCTGGGTCTCGCAGAATCTCGACTCGCCCGGGTCTATTACACGCCAGGGGTGCGGGCAGATCCAGCTTAACGTATCCGTGTGTGAAACATACGATGGCCTGCTCCTGCCAGTCGACAGTTGTGTGATATGGCGACATCTCGATTGTTCCGGCCACTCCGCTCTGACTTTGAACCGCCAGCAACACACCAGACGGATCCGCATATGACACCTTGTAAGGCTCTCCAAGCAAATGTCGCATCAGATTCACTTGATGGATATAGTAGTTGACGAATCCTGTATATTTCTTGAAAGTCTCTTCATCCATGTCACTAGCAGGCGGTTCCCTGTCAAACTCAGGTGTCTGTTCGTCGGTCATGATCAAGCCAACAAACCCATTTGCCACCCAATCACCAGCCGGCATGAGAATTCGTACGTACCTAAGTGCACCCAGCTCACCGGATTCTTTGAGACGGTCTATCTCCGTCTTTGCATACATCGTGGCTGGATCGCTCCGCTTATGGTAGCCTACCATGTGCCAAGTGCCGCTCCTCCGGAGTACCTGCAAAATCTTTTCGCCAGATTCTATCGATCCAGCCAGAGGTTTTTCAGTGAATATGGGGATGCCAGCCTTAAGAAGCTGAGGTACCAGTACGCCATGTCTATCAAATGGTTGAGAAGCTACTATCCCATCTAGCCGTTCGTTTGCCAACATCTCTTCGTGGCTTGTGTAGACTCTCGGAATTCCATAACGTTCGGCTACCAGCTTTGCTTGGCGCTCCTTGACTTCGGCGATTGCCACGACCTCACATTCTGGTATCGTAACGTAGTTTCTAAGGTGAGCACACTGGCCCATTGCTCCGACGCCCACAAAACCAACTCGCACTTTGTCCATTTATTTCTCCTGTCATACACGTTAATGAAAACTTAATTGTACACCTGAGTTCTGATAAGGCGCAGAATTCAGTACTGAACCACTCTTGTCCTCTCTACGCCTCCGCTAATTTCACGAATCTATTGGCTATTGCCAGCGCAGGATCCAGCGGTACCTCAGCAGGCTTTGTTCCAGGTGGTATGCTAATGATAGGCAAAGGCCTCAACTCCTTTCCTGCAAACTGAGGTAGCCATTGGGCTTCTGCGGCTAGCATCTCTCGTGTCATTTCGCGAATCTCGTGAAGTGTGAGTACTGCACCTGTAAGCGGGTCCATAGCGATTGCTTGCATTACCAGCTCAGGATCGCCCGTCAACGCAGCCTCTACAGCCAGTCCCTGAACCATGATGTTGCTCATGTTCATCGCTGCCAGCTGAGCGGGGAGATTTCCGACATGCGTTGGATGTAAACCAGTTGCGTCTGCAAAAATCGGCACTTCTACGCAGCACCCATTTGGCAAATTGGTGATAAGGTTATCGTTTCTGACGTTGCCGTTAAACCGAAATATCTTATCTAGCTCAATTGCCTCTATGATATGCGAGCAATACTCTGCACTCCTGGGGGCAAGTTTCTTTGATTCCAGACTCAGTAAGTCCTTCTTGCCAAATTTCTCCTCAAGCATTCGCCCGTAGTGATAATATGCACCAGACGCACCGCCGAAGTCTGGTTGATCGCAGTACAGATCCAGTGCTTTCTTGTTCTTCCTGAACCACGGCACATATTCTGACAAATGGCCGGTACTTTCTGTCATGAAGTAACCAAAGTGACGGAAGACTTCACCTCTCACCTTCTCGTTGATGTAGTACTCTGGTTTCTCAAACTTTTCTCTCAACATTGGATACAGGTCCTTGCCTTTGTGCTCCAACTTTAGAAACCATGCCATGTGATTAATGCCGGCTGCCAGGAAGTCTATTTCTTCTTTTGGAACGCCTACGTATCCAGCAATCAAATCCATAGTCGTCTGAACCCCGTGGCACAGACCCACGAACTTGAGTCCTTGCACCTTCCCTAGAGCATGACAATTCGCCCCCATAGGGTTCACATAGTTCAGCATAAGCGCGTTTGGGCAGAGTTCCAGCATATCCTGTGCTATGTCCATCAACACAGGAATAGACCTAAGTGCCCTAAACACTCCTCCAGGCCCTAGGCTATCACCTATGCACTGGTCTACTCCGTATTTCAAAGGGATTTCCCAGTCCCTCTGGAAGGCATCCATTCCTCCAACTTGTATCATGTTCACCACATAATCTGCTCCGTCCAGGGCCTCTCTCCGATCCAAAGTCGCCTCTATCTTGGAAGGCAGATCGTTTTCCTTGACAACTTCCTTGGCAAAGCTTTCCATGCGACGGAGTTTTGGCTCGGTCCTGTTCATCAAGACAAATGTACTGTCTTCCAATCCGTCCGTGGCCATAATGTCCATCATCAGGGTCTTACAGAATATGACGCTTCCCGCGCCAATCATCGCAATTCTTGGCATGGCATCCTCCGCAGAAACGACGTTATGCTCAGAAGTCAAATATCGAATTTACTACTTGTCACCCACCTTTTCAGGCCCAAGGTTCTTGAATATGTACAGCCCTTCTTTTCCCGGTGCGACTATGTCCATACGGCCACTGCCGAAGAGATCTCCAACCCACATGAAGATCCCTGTGCCGGACGCTTCTCCCTTCTTGCCATGGTCTATGACACACTTCGTTAGAGACTCACCGTTCCACTTGAAATAATACAGCCCCACTACATCTGTCTCGCCTGGCTCTTTGCCGCAATGGGCGCGAAACCGGTTGCCGGTTACCAATTCACATTGTCCATCGGCGTCGATATCCACCCAGTGCATTTCATGATACTGAGAAAACCATGGATCTATAGGGTGTTTCTTCCAAATCCGGCCTGTTGGTCTCACATCCCATGTGTAATAGTCCAACCCATAGCCATGTGCTTGGCCCACGACAAGTTCGTTCCTACCGTCATGATTGATGTCTACAACCAGTATTGGTACGCTTGCACTGCCGAGTTCGAATTCTTGATGAAATATCCACTTACCCGCGGGCTCGGAAGGAGCTTCCCACCATCCGTTGTGAACAACGAAGCCTTTCTTACCGGGAATGACTTCACCGAACCCAAGGCCATGTCCTTGAGCTTCAGTTGAAACCTGAACTTTCTTCCATTCCCCTGTACCTACACCATTCTTCTTAATCAGCTTGTAGTAAGCGATTCCACTGCCCGGGCAGTTCGGTACGATTTCCAGCTCCCCATCACCATCAACATCCCATGCGCGTGTTGTCTCAATATTGGTTGTGTCATCTATCTTGTGAACAGGCCATTCTACCGATTGTCCTTTCGGGTTTTCCTTCCATACCAGTTTACAGCCCCACCAGCCACCGGTGATAAAGTCCATATAGCCATCGCCGTTCACGTCCATAGGAATGGTGCTGAAATCGTCGTAATACTCGTCCACGGCCATCACATCACCTATCTCGTGCTTCGTCCACTTTGGTGCTTCGTACCAGTATGCGCCGCACACTATGTCCAAATTGCCATCGTTGTTCACATCAAACACACCGGCGGACTCATATGCGCCGGCATCTAGCTTGATCTTTTCCCACTCTATTCGTCTCAATGTCTTCGTTCCTCCAGTATATTGAGCTGTTTGCCCTGCTACGCTCAGTATGACCAGTATAAGGGCTGCAAATATAATCATCCTGCACATTTGGGTCTCTTGTTCAGCAACTTAGGATTGGTTCCTGCACATGATATTTTTCTAGGAACCGAACCGTAAATCCTCCAGACCAAATGGAGCTGTCTGTCATATTTCTGGGTACATTAAATCACTAGAGTCCCAGTGGACTCGGTGTGTGGGTAACCCTCCGATGAGAATGCCTGCAGTGAGACAAGATAGAGATGCTGTTGAGTTTTGGGACTTGACAGTAGCACAACTACTTAGCCAGCTCCAAGCCACTCCAGAAGGCCTTAGCACCGAAGAGGCCGAGAAACGCCTGCGTGAGTACGGCCCAAACACGTTGGTTCGTGAGTCCAGGTTCGTCGGTGTCTTGCAGTTCATGCGTCTATTCACAAACCCGTTGGTGATTATACTATTCATCGCAGCCGTTGTCTCGTTTGTGCTTGGAGAACACATCAACGCCTTGATTATCGTGGTCATCATTCTGCTCAGCGTCATATTGAACTTTGTCCAGGAATACCAAGCCGCACGTGCTGTTCGAATACTCCGCCAACAAGTGTCGGTATCCGCCACGGTCATTCGCGATGGCAAAGAACAGGAGATCCCTCTTGCCTACCTGGTTCCTGGGGATATTGTCAAGCTGAACGCAGGTGACCTTGTCCCAGCAGATGCTCGCTTATTGGAAGCAAAAGATCTTTACGTTCGCGAATCAGCTTTGACAGGCGAATCTTTGCCCGTGGAAAAAACAGCGACAGATCTCGGAAATGGTTCTCACGGGCTACCAGATGCTCGAAACAGCATATTCCTAGGCACGTCTGTCCAAACTGGAATTGCTACGGCTTTGGTTGTTCGTACCGGCAGTAGAACTGCTCTCGGGCATATTGCGATGAGGTTGATCCAACGCCCGCCTGAAACGGAGTTCGATCGCGGTATTAGGCAGTTTGGTCTTATGATCACTAGGATTATCATGCTCCTGGTACTGTTTGTTTTCTTCGTCAATGTTATGTACCAGCGTGCAATACTGGACTCTTTTCTCTTCGCTTTAGCACTTGCAGTCGGACTCACGCCCGAACTTCTACCTATGATTGTGTCAGTAACCCTTGCTCAGGGCGCCAGACGCATGGCCGACAAGAAGGTTATAGTCAAGCAATTGTCAGCAATAGAGAATTTCGGCAGTATGGAAATCTTGTGCTGCGACAAAAGTGGAACCCTCACCGAGGGTGAAATCGTTCTTGACCGCTATATAAATGTGCAAGGGAGGGATGACGATGACATCCTGAAGATGGCATATATTAACAGTGCTTTGCAGGCTGGAGTAAAGAGTCCTTTGGACGCTGCTATCATCGCCTATCGGAAATTAGATATAGGTGATTACCAAAAAATCGACGAGATTCCGTTCGATTTCACTCGCAAACGGTTGTCTGTAGTGGTTGAAACAGATGAAGAACGTTTGCTTATTACAAAAGGGGAAGTCGAAAGCATATTAAGCATATGTGCCACTATCAAGATAGACGGCATGACGACTCCATTGGGCTCAGACCAGCGCGCAATGGCTCTGGAGATGTACCGTAGCTTGAGTGAACAAGGTTACCGGATCATCGCCATTGCAGTCCGATCACCAGAACGCAAGGATTCCTATACACTGCTTGACGAGACGGACATGACACTCCTTGGCTTTGTCACATTCATGGATCCGCCTAAAGAAGGCATTAGTTCCACTCTAGAGGCCCTAAAGAACGACGGTATTTCAGTTACCGTTATGAGTGGCGACAATCAGTATATCACCCGTACGATTGCGAGTGATGTGGGGCTGCCGACACATCGCGTGATCATTGGCGATCAGTTAGACAACATGGACGATTCTGCGTTGGCATATAGTGTAGAGCAGGGTGCTATCTTTGCCAGGGTCACTCCTGAGCAGAAGAACAGGGTGATTATGGCGCTGAAGACCCGCGGCCATGTTGTGGGCTTTCTTGGGGACGGTATCAATGACGCACCATCGCTCCATGCGGCAGACATCGGCATATCTGTAGCCAATGCGGTGGACGTGGCGAAAGACGCAGCTAGTATAGTCCTTCTGGAAAAAGATCTTCAAGTGCTTCATGAGGGAGTGATCGAGGGACGGCGGAGCTTTGCCAACATTATGAAGTATATCATGATGGGTACAAGTTCGAATTTCGGCAACATGTTCAGCATGGCTGCAGCTTCGCTCATCTTACCTTTTCTGCCGATGCTTCCAACCCAGATACTCTTAAACAATCTACTGTACGATCTCTCACAAGTCAGTATTCCGACGGATCATGTGGATACGTACCTCCTCCAAAAGCCACGACGATGGCGAATAGGAATGATTTCGCATTTCATGGTGATAATGGGACCAATTAGCTCAATATTCGATTTCATTACCTTCTGGACATTGCTGTCGATGTTTCATGCCTCGGAAACTTTGTTCCATACTGGCTGGTTTGTTGAATCGCTTGCCACACAAACGCTGGTCATTTTCATAATTCGAACGTCTGTCAGCCCGCTGAAGAGTCGTCCAAGTGTGCAATTACTATCGACCGTCTTGGTGGTTGTTGTCGCTGCCCTGTATCTTCCGTTCTCGCCCATAGGCCGATTAGTAGGTTTTGTTCCCATACCATTTCGACTTGTACTTACCATTACAGTCTTGACCGTCTCTTACCTCTTGCTTGTGGAAGCCGTAAAGCGGTGGTTCTATCGACGCTACTTGAATATCTGAAAAGTGTCGATTCTCTATTTGTGTGGCTGTTGTTGGACTACTCGCATGATTTCGGCGACAAACCGCCCAATATACGGGACAACCTCAAGTTTGCTCAAGATGAATATGATCAATGCGAGAGCTATGGTGGCACCAATGGCTGCTCCAAGTCCGTTCAGTATACCCACTAGAAACCCCATAGCGGCTATCCGGCGGGTGTTCAAGACCGCACTTACGTATTGTTGAAGACGTAAACCTTGCAAAAACTCTCTCAATTCCCGCACTTCTCTTATCAGTCTGGATATTTGTTCCAAAAACTCATCTTTTCTTTCCGGTTCAACTTGATTAGACATAATGAAAACCACCTTTGCGATAACACATGAGAGATTTTTTCATTTGCAGCGTTCGACGTCGATCTCACAACCCGGTAACTAGTGACGTGCTATGGCTAATTTTGTCTCTAACCGAAACTGTATCGAGTGCTCTAGGTTGTTCAAGTACTGGATCAACTACGGCGGGAACGGTGTCCTGGCGATACGTACTATTTCCCCTATGAATCGACCAATCAAAGACGCTGCCTCTAATCTGCTCAGAAACACAATAATGATGGCAAAGATGACTGACGCACCAACGACACTGCCCAGGGCGCTCACAATCGTATAGGTCAGACTCAGTCTTGCCTGATAGCGGGTATTACGAAGACGCTCCATCATCCGGAGTTGCCTGAACCGTGCTAATTCGTTTCGAAGACGGCCAATTTCAAATGTAAGTAGCTCCAATTGTTGGCCTAGTTGCGAATGTCGATAATTCATAAGCAAAGGTTCATCTAGCATTCTGACAACAAATCCAGTGAAAACATTCCCAAACGTACCTGCCCGAGAAACCCTCTGACTGTCGGCCTCAGCTAGTATGAAAAACGAGATGTCATTGCTGTCTTCGTCGATCAACTTGCCCAAACTGTTGGCGGAACTTCGGTAGGATATGACTCTTCACGTGCCGAATAGTGTCAGCAGTACGGTCATTCTCACTGGGAGGAGTAGAGATGGGCCTGAGCGGCGTGCGTTTATCATTGGCATTACTGGCACTTCTATGGTGCATTTCTAGTTCAGGAGGTCAGCAAGTGAAAATCGAAAAAGTCAAGTATTTCAACCAGCCAAATTGTTACAAACTTTCAAATGGTACCGTCGAGGTGATTGTAACCACGGATATCGGTCCTCGCATTATCGCATATCGTTTCGAGGGGAAAGAGAATATCCTTGGTGAACTTACCTCTGATGCAGTAGTGAAAACAGAATTAGGCGAATGGCATCCTTGGGGTGGACATAGGCTTTGGCACGCGCCTGAAAGCAAACCACGAACCTACGTGCCGGACGACGCTCCTGTGCGAGTTGAGCTGATTGGTTCAGATAGTGTTGTTCTCACTCAGCCAGTAGAGAACCCCACAGGCATCGAAAAGGAAATGCTTGTTAAGCTAGATTCCGCTGGTTCACACGTTAAAGTCACGATGAAGCTTACCAACAAAGGTCTATGGCCGGTAGAACTTGCTTCCTGGGGTCTTACGATAATGAACGGAGGGGGCACCACCATTTTTCCCCATGAGCCATACATCTCTCACGACGACAAACTGCTTCCTGCAAGGCCGCTTGTACTCTGGCACTACACCGACATGAGCGATCCTCGTTGGACCTGGGGTAAAAAGTTTGTGCTTCTGAAAACAGATACCACTCGCACTGAGCCTCAGAAAGTAGGCGCAGCCAATAAACAGGGTTGGGCCGCATATTTGCGCAAGGATATCCTTTTTATCAAAAGGTTCCAATACATAGAAGGTATGAAATACCCCGACCACGGCTGCAATTTTGAAACCTATACGGCTGGAGATTTCATGGAAATCGAAACCTTGGGCCCATTGGTAACCCTCGAACCCGGTGAGAGTACTATTCACATAGAGGACTGGTTTCTCTTCAGAGATGTGTCGGCAGGGAAGACAGAGTCCGAACTTGAAGCAGCTCTGAAGACTCCTTTACAGCAAGCGCATTGAGGAGACGCAGATGAGACTCTTGATATTATCCGCTAGCCTTCTGGTCGCTCTTTCTTGCGTATGGGCTGACGTCTATGTGGTAAATGAACCTCCGGTGAATGGAGCTAGTAATCTGTACGTGTTCAACCGTCCGCCTCTGTTAGCCAATCCATTTGCCAAACTTCCTACGGGCGCCATCAAGCCAAGGGGATGGCTTCGGGGCCAACTAGAGTTAATGGCAAACGGTATGACCGGCCATCTCGATGAAGGATTGAGTCCATGGCTTACCAAGGAAAGCGGCTGGTGGGACGGAACCGGTCCGGGCTGGGAGGAGGTTTCGTACTGGGTAAAGGGACTCACCAGCCTCGCGTATGTCTTGGATGACCCTCAACTCAAGGTGAAAGCGAGGCGATGGTTAGATGCGGTTCGTTTCCATCAGCAAACTGATGGATACTTTGGCCCCCCAGAGAACAAGAGGAAGAAAGATTTGTGGCCAAATATGCCCATGCTCTTTGCTTTCCAGACATTGTACGAAGCCACCGGCGACGAACGTATTCTTGATGTCATGAGAAGATATTTCGAATTTGAATTGAAGGTACCCGAATCAGACTTCTTGCCAGGAAGCTGGCAGAAAATACGTGGTGGCGATAACCTGGAGAGCGTTTACTGGCTCTACAACCGCACTGGTGAATCTTGGTTGCTGGATTTAGCGAAGAAAATCCACGAGCACACATCGGACTGGATTACCGACATACCTGGATTTGGCTACCACGGCGTGAACTTTGCGCAGGGTTTTCGCGAGCCTGCCGTCTATTATCAACAGTCTCATGACGCCACCCATCTCGCAGCCGTAGAACGAAACTACAACAAGCTGATGTCGGAGTTTGGCCAGATGCCCGGCGGTATGTATGCGGCTGACGAAAACTGCCGCCCTGAGAAAACCGGTGCTCAACAAGGAGCGGAAACTTGTGCCATGGTTGAGGCCATGTACAGCAACGAATCACTGATCAGAATAACGGGCGATCCTAAGTACGCGGATAGACTGGAGGAAATCGCCTTCAACTCATTTCCTGCTGCGCTGACCCCTGACCTGAAGGGACTACGGTACGTAACTGCGCCGAATCTTGTTCAGTCTGATGCAGGACTTAAGCATTGCTTTGAGTACGATGCTCCTATGCTCTTGTACACGCCTGGGCCGGCACAAAGGTGTTGCCAGCACAATGTCGGACAAGGATGGCCATATTACTCCGAGCATCTTTGGTTAGCAACACGGGGAAATGGGCTGGCAGCCATACTCTATTGCGCGTGTGAAGTGACGGCTAGAGTGGGCGACGGTACCCCGATAACAATTATCGAAGATACCGACTATCCATTCGACGAAGACGTGAAGCTGACTTTTCGAACTCCAAAAGATGTTGAGTTTCCGGTCATGCTTAGGATACCGAGTTGGTGCGAGAATGCAGAAGTGTATATCAATGGTAATCGAGCGAACGTAAAAACCCGACCTTGCTCTTACGTAGTCGTCAAGCGCGTTTGGTCTGACGGAGACCACGTAATCCTCCGCTTACCAATGAAATTCAAACTCACCACTTGGGAAAAGCAGGGAAATGCGGTTTCTCTGAGTCGTGGGCCTCTATTCTATTCTCTGAGGATTGGGGAGAAATGGGTGAACTCCGGTAACGACAAGTGGCCGAACCGAGAGATCTTTCCTACTACGCCGTGGAACTACTGCCTAGTCCTGAATGAGGCAAACCCTGTGTCTTCATTCAAGGTCAAGCGTCGTCAGGCAGTGACAGCCCAGCCGTTCAGTCCCGAGACAGCACCGATTACGCTAAGTGCTAAGGTCCGAAAAGTGCCCGGCTGGGATATAGTGGACAACTGCGTGGGTCCCGTTCCGCCAAGCCCCGTCCTGACGACTGAACCAATCACGGAAGTCGAGTTGATTCCTATGGGCGCGGCTCGCCTTAGAATCTCGGTATTTCCTGTCGCAAAATAGAATGCGAATGCTCATCCCGAACCCAGTTCCTTCGAGGGTGGTTTTGGGTTTTTCTGCTGCAAATTGATTGGAAAGGAAGAGGATTGTCATGTCCGCTGAGCCAAACATTGGAGATTCAAGCTGGTTTACCCGCGATCGCTTCGGTCTGTTCATTCATTGGGGGACCTATTCTGCCGCAGCGCGCCATGAATGGGTTAAGTATCGAGAGGAAATCCCTGATGACGAATACCAGAAATACTTTCGGCGCTTTAATCCCGACTTATACGATCCGGTCTCTTGGGCTCGTGAAGCGAAAAATGCAGGGATGAAATATTTTGTTATCACCACAAAGCATCACGAAGGATTTTGCCTTTGGGACTCAGCACTCACAGATTACAAGGCTCCGAATACCCCTGCAGGACGCGATCTGCTAGCTCCAATGGTAGAGGCGTTCAGAGCTGAAGGGCTCAAAGTGGGATTCTATTACTCTCTGATAGACTGGCACCACCCGGAGTACCCGATTGATGGTATGCATCCCATGCGTAACAACATTGCCTTTCGCGAATCCCAAAAGCATAGGGATATCGCGAAGTACCGCGAGTATTTGCACGGACAGGTGCGTGAATTGCTTACCCAATTTGGCAAGATAGACATCATGTGGTTCGATTTCTCGTATCCTCACGCAGACTGGGGTTGGTCGAAGGGCAAAGGTAAGGATGACTGGCACTCAGAGGAACTTATTGCTATGGTCCGACGCCTTCAGTCCCATATACTAGTCAACGATCGTCTAGACCTCGATGATGCAGACATTCGCACACCAGAACAAGTTCAGCCTAGAGAATGTATGACGGTCTATGGTAAACCAGTAGTGTGGGAGGCATGCCAGACGCTGAACGGCAGTTGGGGCTATGACAGAGACAATTTGGACTGGAAATCGGCAGACATGCTGGTGCAAATGCTCGTAGATGCCGTTTCAAAGGGTGGAAACATGCTCCTAAACGTAGGCCCGAATGCACGCGGACAGTTTGAACCAAAGGCAATCGAGCGATTGCGAGCGATTGGCGATTGGATGCACCTGCACGGCAGAGCTATCTACGGCTGTACTAAAAGTGAGTTTGCACCGCCGTCTGATTGTAGGTACACTCAGAACGGCAACCGTCTGTATCTGCATTTCTTCGCCTGGCCGTTTGGAGAAGTTCACTTGGACGGTCTAGCCGGCAAGGTGGAATACGCACAGTTGCTCAATGATGCGTCGGAAATACGATTTGCACGAGAGGATACGGAGAGTCCACGCAAGACACTCAGTCTCAAACTTCCTGTCCAAAAGCCTCCCGTTTTAGTTCCGGTAATCGAACTGTTCCTGAGAGACTAAACATACGCCATGCCCCTTATAGCCATTTGTCTGGTCGGCAGTATCAAAAAAAACCTGAGGGAGGTATCCTATGTTTTTTGTCATGGATATGAAATGGTGGTTTGCGCTACTGATTCATGTGGTTAGCTCTATTCCTGTGTTCATGATAGCCTACAAGTCTGGGCACGAGTGGAGCTGGTTGGCTTTTGTACCGGTTGCGAATTTTTGGCTCATGTGCGACATGGCAGATCTATCACCATGGTGGATCCTAGTAGGGTTACTACCGTTTGTAGGCGGAATAGCGATGCTTGTGCTGTATGCAATTCTATGGATGCGGCTTTCGGAGAACACTAACAAATCGCCTTGGCTGGGTCTCCTTATGTTGATACCGGTGTTCAATATTGCAGTAGCTTACTATATGGCGTTCTACGAACCATACGATATCCGCACTTAAATAGCATGCGCATCAACAGACGTAAGTTTTTACAAACATCTTCTTCGGCTATGTTAACCGCTGGCTTCGGAGGTTTTTCATGTCACAGCCCGCCAACTCAGAGACAGTCCGGGATTCTATTTCCAGAAAAGGAAATAAGCCCAATTTCGTTGTTATTTATACCGACGACCAAGGTTATGCTGACCTGGGATGCTACGGCTCAGCTGATCTCAAAACACCGCATTTGGATGCAATAGCGAGATCTGGTGTGCGGTTTACAAATTGGTACTCAAGTTCACCGGTCTGCTCTCCGTCTAGAGCGTCACTGCTTACCGGATGCTATCCACATAGGGTGGGTATCCCGCAAATCCTAGGCGGTGCCAGAGGTACGCAAGGCCTATCTTGTAGGCACATGACTCTCGCTCGTGCGCTGAAAATCTTGGGCTATCGTACCGGGATCTTCGGTAAATGGCATCTTGGAGTAGCAAGGGAGTTTGGTCCAAATGCCCATGGCTTTGACGAGTTTTTCGGTTTCTTAGCTGGTTGTGTTGACTATTACTCACATCTCTACTACTACCAAATGGCGGGCGGTGTAAACCCAGTTCATGATCTCTGGCATAACGACAAAGAGGTATGGCATAATGGTGAGTACTTGACTGAGCTGCTCACAGACAAGGCAGTTGATTTCATTCGCCGAACGGACGAGCCATTCTTCCTCTACGTTCCGTTTAATGCTCCGCACTATCCTATGCATGCGCCGAAAAAGTATCTAGACCGGTTTCCAGACCTGAAGCCGGACAGACGCATTATGGCAGCAATGGTCGCTGCCGTGGACGATGGCGTTGGCCGGATCGTGAATGCCTTAAAGGAAAAGGGTGTGTATGACGACACAGTCATATTTTTCTCCAGTGATAACGGCCCATCTTGTGAAAACCGCAATTGGCTTGATGGGACAATGGATCCATACTATGGCGGAAGTGCGGGGATGTTTCGAGGTCACAAAGGGTGTGTCTTCGAGGGCGGAATTCGTGTCCCTGCAATTCTCAGCTGGCCAAAGCATATTCCTGCCAACCTGGAGTGCCACAAGGTTGGGTCAATGATGGACGTTTTTCCTACTTTTATGGAACTTGCTGGAGTACCTGACCAATACAAGGTAGACGGATCCAGTATTCTTGCGATGGTCCTAGAAGGTGCTGATAGCCCACATAAGGATCTTTTCTGGGAGTATGATGGTCAGTTTGCTGTTCGACATGGCAAGTGGAAGCTAGTCCTGAACTCTCGACTGAGCTTCGACCCATCTTTCAGAGAAGAGTGCCAGCTTGCAGACTTAGAAGCTGACCCGGCTGAACGGGTGAACCTCAAGGATGAGCATCCACAACTGGTTAAGGAACTCAAGTCTACTGTGGAGGAATGGTATGCTATTACTTGCGAAAAGTAAGCGTTTCAAAAGTGAATACAGTGTACGCGCCGCCAATCGCCAATACGTATAGCTTGCCCAGCCCGTTATTCGCCGCAGACATGCTTACTTTACAACCAGTTATTGTCCGGACTGGAAGGGCTTTCCAAACCAACGAACTTTTGATGGTCAATCTCGTCAAAGACAATATGAATAGGCTGGAAGCATGCCTCCTTGCTAATGGTTGTGTATTCCACCAAGCTAATGATCCCCGGAGGATATCATGAAGTTACGCAGTTACTTGCTGATACTCTTCACTACTATTGTGCTAATGATAAACGCATGGGCCGGTTCCGGAACGCCTACCATGACCGAAATGGTGCGCTTGCGGGATGGAGCCAGACTGGTAACCGATATCTATCTCCCAGAGGGTAAGGGCCCATGGCCTGCCGTAGTAATGCGAACCCCCTATACACGGAAACTTGAATACATGGACGCATTGCTAAAAGACGGATACGCCGTTGTGATTCAGAGCATCCGGGGACGATTTGGTTCACAGGGTACAGAACGCTTGGTGTTTCTGGATGATGGCTGGGGCGAGAACCAGGATGGCTATGACTGCGTGGAATGGGTCGCAAAGCAGCAGTGGTGTAATGGCAAGATTGCCACGGTTGGTGCTTCAGCTAGCGGTATTACCCAGTATCTTATGGCCGGAAGTGCTCCGCCGAGTCTCAAATGCCAAGTCGTTGCTGTTGCTGCCCCCAGTCTGTATCACTATGCCGCTTTTCCTGGAGGTGCTTTTCGCTTGGAGCAGGTTAAGAACTGGCTCGCTGGCAATTCGTTTGATCAAAAACAGCTAAGGGTTATGAGTGAGCACCCGTCCTACGATCGGCTATGGCAAGGGCTAGACCTCACTACCCGCCCGGAGAAAGTATGCGTTCCAATTCTGCATATTGCTGGCTGGTATGATACGTTTCTGCAAGGAAACCTCGATGCCTTTACGCTATTGCAGAGGCAAGGTGGAGCGGGTGCAAAAGGTAATCAGAAAATCATCGTTGGACCATGGGGACACGGTGAAAGAAAGAAGATTGGTGCGTTTGAATACCCGAATTCTGAACAGCCGAAAGAGCCAAATTTGCTCGCGTGGCTGGACCACTGGGTCAAAGGAATCGATAACGGCGTGGAAAAGTCTCCAGCAGTCCGCTACTACACCATGGGGGCAATAGGCGAAAAAGATGCTCCGGGTAACGAGTGGCGGACCAGCGATGTTTGGCCTATACCTGCCGTAGTCACTCCATTTTTCTTGGACAAGGATGGTTTCCTAAGTAAGGAGATGCCACGAGAAACGACAACCACAGGTAAGTCATATGTTTTTGATCCTAACAATCCTGTGCCCACAATTGGCGGAAACAACCTTACAATCGCAAAGGGGCCGCTTGATCAAAGAAAGGTGGAACAACGCAAGGATGTTCTCATATTTGAGACGCCAGTTCTGCAGGAACCATTGGAAGTTACCGGGCGGATAAAGGTCAAGCTGTGGGCGTCCTCCACCGGCAAAGATACAGACTTCACAGCCAAGCTAACCGATGTGTATCCTGACGGCCGGTCGATGAACGTTTGTGATGGTATTATTCGGGCAAGGTACCGCAAGTCCTTCGAGAAACCAGAACTCTTAGTGCCAGGTGAAATTTACGAGTTTGAAATAGACCTGTGGTCAACAAGTATAGTCTTCAATAGAGGACACAAGATCCGTTTGGCGATATCCAGCAGCAATTATCCGAGATTCGACGTAAATCCAAACACTGGCGAGCTGCCATCGACCGCGAAGAGCAAGATAGCTGTGAGGAACACCATCTATTGTGATCAAAGCCACCCAAGTGCCATCTATCTTCCAATAGTCCATAACTAGTGATATGAATGAGCAACCCATTCAAAAGCAAGCCCTGATATCGAGCCTACCACCTGAACGGCGGGATAATTCTCTCCTGAACCAAATTCGCAGTGTGGTCAGGCAGTCTGGTACAAAGGTCGTGGTTATAGATGATGACCCACTGGGTACACAGACTGTCTACGACCTACCTGTGCTGACCGATTGGTCGGTAGAATCCCTTGCCAGCGAGATGGAAAACGAGCTACCGGCGTTCTATGTGCTCACTAACTCACGTAGTATGACCGCGTCGCAGGCAGCTCTAGTCAACGCGGAAGTAGGCAGAAATCTGCTAGAGGCTTCTCAATCGGCACATGCGAATTTCACTGTTATCAGCCGCTGTGACTCCACACTACGTGGTCATTTTCCTGAAGAGGTTCAAGCACTCGCAGATGCTCTAGGTAGCGAATTTGATGCTTGGTTGCTGATCCCATTCTTTCTAGAGGGTGGCAGGTTCACAATTAACGACGTCCACTATGTAGCTGAGGGTGATGAACTGGTTCCAGCCGGGATGACCGAGTTTGCTAGAGACGCTGTATTCGGCTATCACTCTTCAAACCTCCGCGAATGGGTGGAGGAAAAAACGAGTGGTCGCATTTCCAGCAGTTTGGTATATTCAGTGTCAATTGAAGATATACGTATCGGTGGCGCATCGAAAGTTGTGGACCGTTTGTTAGAAGTACCTCTGGGCGGAGTGTGTATCGTCAATGCTGTCACAATGAGCGACTTAAGCGTTCTTACGCTTGGATTGTTGGAACTTGAGAAAACACATCGGCGATACCTATATAGAACGGCTTCTTCATTTGTGCAGTCTCGACTCGGATTGGAACCTCGTCAGTGCCTAAGTCCGAACGAACTCGGTTTACAGAGGTTTGGTCCTGGATTGGTAGTCGTCGGGTCCCACGTGCCGAAGACATCCACGCAACTCGCAAAACTCCTTGAAAAGCCAGGAATCCATGGAATTGAGGTGGATGTACCTGGATTGCTTGGCGCACGACGTGAGCGCGAAATAATCAGGGTTTCAACTCTCGCTAACAGGCAACTCGCCCAAGGGTATGACACGGTAATATATACAGGCCGGCAAGTATTGACAGGCACGACTCGTGAGCAGAGCCTTTTGATTTCTCACCAAATCTCACGTGCATTGGTCCAGATAGTTCGCTGCATCACAGTTAGACCCCGTTACCTGGTTCTAAAAGGCGGTATCACCGCTAGCGACGTATGTACATCCGGATTGGGTGTCCGACGTGCCATGGTACTGGGACAGCTCCTGCCCGGCGTACCAGTCTGGCAATTAGGTAACGAATCAAAGTGGCCCTACTTGCCATGTGTGGTATTCCCAGGGAATGTGGGTGATGCCGACTCTCTCGTAGAAGCAGTGGCCAAACTCTCAACGGATTGTTAAGATAGGGAGGACAACCCGAAATTCGACAAGAGTATAGGGGTGTTGAAGACACTAAGCTTTAACGTGATTTTTCAACCTGGGTTTGGCTGGGACGACCAGACATTTAGTCGAGAGTTCTCAGATGAATGAACGCCAAAGAGGAGAGGAACTATGCTCAGTGTGCGATTCAGTGTAATCTGCATCCTGTGCCTGTTGGTAGTGTGGCCAGGTCTTGGTCAAGAGACCGACTCCGGAAAGATCCGTACCATCTTGCACGTGAGCTTTGAGGATTTCAAGACAACTGATTGGGGAATTGGTCACCTCGTAAACCTTCCCAAATGGAAGACGGGGGATACCGAGCAGTTCATGCATCCACGCAACGATGGCGGTGATTGGCTGCCTTTCTATTGGGAAAAGTCGGACCAAGCGCGTAAGGGTCACAGTATGGAAATAAGGCTTGTCTGCCCCAGCGGCAGCGACCAAATTCGTGGTTGTGGTGTAGATATGGTATTCAAAGGTCCAACTGCGCTCCCTCCAGATAAGACAGTCACAGTATCCGTTTGGACGAACTGCGCTCGACATGATGACGACTTTACCACAGTTGTATTAGGTTGGCAGCCTGGTGATTTCAAAGGGGCATTTGGCGGAATTCAGGAGTATGTAAAAATCAGCCAACGTGTTCGCGAGAGTGGCTGGAAGCTCCAGCAACTTACTTTCCGCTCAAATAAGGATCCGAATGTCGGTGATATTATAGGTCTAGCCTTCGCAGGAAAAACAGGCCGAGCGCTGGTCTTTCAGAAGGATCCTAAGAGTCCAAAGGGTGCAGACTGCCACGGGTGGGCAGCAGTGGTGCCTGTACTGAGTGCTTTCTTTGACGAATTGACAATCACGGTGGAGGAATGATAACGAATGCGTGAAATTATGATTGCGTTTCTATCGACTATAGTATTCTGCGTTGTGACCGGTGCGTCATATTCCGAAGCTGTCAGTGGTAGATATCGTGTTCTGCCGGGCGGCCCTGAGGAGGCTCCACCGTTCGACGTGGTTTCTGTGACCCTTGGACCTTCGGAATCCATAGGTAACAAGGCTTGTCGTTGGTGGCAGATCGAAGTGTTCAAGACTGAAGCGGACACCACTCCCTTGTTCAAGCTGCGTGCGCTGACTGTAGGCCGAGATCCATTTGATCGCTCAAACAAAGCGATGGTGTTCAAACGATACATTCTGAAGATCCCGGCTACGAATGACAATCTAGAGTATCGGAATGTACATACTCATGAAGCAATGCTGCCATTTTGGAAAGACTTTGATCGCTATTTTATTCCACTTCGGTCGCTGGGATCCCGCGAGCAGTTTGGGCTACCGAATACCCTCGAATACCTCGGGCACACATTGACACTTGTCAAAGCGGAGCCTTCAGCGGAGTGGAAACAATGGACTGATGTAAAGGTCTTGGATCTAGACCCGGAACTGTTGATAGGAACTGGGCGTTCATTCAAGGACAAAGAAGGCCACCGTTTGCCACCAGGCCAGGACTATACATATGTTCCAATCACAGGTGATGACTACCGTCTCATGATAAAGACGGGGTTTAATCTCTTCACGGTCGGGCCAGATCAGGAGCAGTATGTTCGCAGTGAGCCGGTGTTCTATCTGCGAGGAACTAGCAACAGTTGGCCGCTTTCATTCCCTGCGGACTTGTACCGAAGCAACTATCTGGGAGCCGTGATGTTCATGGACGAGCCAACTATGCGGCTAACGGGAGACAAACACATCCATAACACTCTTAGGTACTTTTCAGATTTCGCTTCTGTGATCAGACAACGCGTGCATACGCGCTACTACGGTACAGAACATTACGGAGCGTATTTGCTGGAGCATAGGCTGAAAGCAGAGAATAAAATCAACCTGGGTGATATGCGCCTCATGCAACACGATTATCCGAGCTGGGAGACCGCCCTTGAGACTACATTTTATCAGATGGCTGGTGGCTGCAATGGTCTGGTCCATGAGGGGCGATATCAGTTATCTGAGTTCCAGGATGGTATGGATCGTTGGACAGGAGTCAAACGCACGTATACTGCCGAAGAATACCTTCGCTACGAATATGCCTTGTTGCGTGGAGGAACTCGTCCGTTCGGCAAGTTTTGGGGTACAAGTATATATGGTCAAGCAGATCCAGCCCTCTCGCCCCTTGCCGTTACCCTTGCCTATGATATGGATGCACGGTATATTTGGTTCTGGACGTCGGATCACGATCATCACCTCCCTTGGAACGAGCAACTTCAGCTAGTAAAAGTGCTTAAATCACATGCCAAGACTCACCCGCGTCCGTCGATTTTTGGAGACCAACCTACTCGTGATGCGGTGATTGTAATACCATACGGATATTTCCTTTCTCTCCAACATGGTGGCAGCAACATCCATGCTAATCTCTGGTGGGTTCGCGAGTTGGACACCGAAGGACGGAATGAGTCATCCAGAAGGTACCGTCGCGTTATGGAACGAGCTCACAAGGCTGTCATAGAATGTTACGAGCGTGGGGAGGATTTCGATATCACAGTCGATGACGGACGCAAGATAGTTGGCTATAAGCGCGTCATTCGCATTTCAGACAGTGAGTGAGCATGCCACATGATAATTGGAAGCAGGACAGGCATATAGTCGCCTACTTGCCTGTCCTGCATATTCTCAATCGGCTATTAGTATCCTCACTCCGATTGTGACCGCGCAAATGCCCTTTTACCTTTCCCAGGAGTTGTTGCCTTTCTGCAGGCGAATAGTCAGCCGGTAAAACCCATTCTCTTCGCGCCAGTTCGCTACGGTGTTCCAGTGAATGACGTCAGGAAACGCTCGGCGAGATACTAGTATCTGGCCAATACGTTCCTCTGGAGACTTGACAGTCAGTCTTAATGCCTTGCCGTCTTTGAAATATGCAGAAAAGATCAAACCATTTGCCCCTGCAAGCCCTTCATAGGCAACTTCCTGCAGCGCAGCAGGTAGGTCTGGCAGACGGGTAGTACTGTCATCGAGCACTTGCACGAACAGTGAGTGTACGGCATATACGTAAGCGCCAGCTCCCGTGGTGAACCAGGGGGCACTTAAGTGTCCTTCCTTACTCACACTTTCGGCTGGCGTAAGCCCTGGACCAGTGGCTCTTGGGGCGTAGCTCAGTACATCCCACGCTTTATCCGGTTTGCCAAGAAGCGAGTAGGCAGTAGATATGTGAGAATTGGTCCATAGCCAGCCGCGCTGAGCGTATTCGGGTGCATCTCCTGGCTGTAGACCTCGTTCTGTCATTACTTTAGCGCAAAACGTGTCCAGCGTATTGACAGCGGTGTCTGAGTTAAGGTCAACATGGAATGGGTAAACAATCCCTGCCTCCGCAATATGTCTATGTCTAGCACCCGACGCAGTAAGGTAGCGGTTTTCACTTGGTTGCCGAGGCAGATTCTTGCGTAACCGAATTGCAGCCTGCTCCCATGCTCTGAGTCTTGCTTCTGATTCCCCTAACTCTTTACCTACCTGTGCCGCCAATTCGAGACTCCTGATCGCTCCAGCAGCGGTATAGATGCCATTGACCACCGGGTAGACTGTCTCATCAAAATCCGTGCATTCTTTGATTCGCAAGAGCTCGCCATCGGGTTCTATCATGTTCAGCAGAAAATAGTTTGCTATCTCTCTGAGGAGAGGGTAGAACTTCGCACGGTATTCCGAATCGCCAGTGTACAAGATTAATTGCCAAGCAGTCTCGGCAAACTGTGCCATATGAAAATGCTCGTCTAGATAATGACCGTAAGGACTTCCATCCTCGCCGTTTTCGAAACTCTCCCACGCATATTTCGCACCTCTGAACTGGCTGCGCTCGATCGCTTTATCCAGTGTATTCAGACGGTAAATCGGAATTTTCTGCGCAAGATAAGCATGTCCGGCACTGATTAGCCCCATGAATGGAAAGAACTCATCTTGGAACGAGCGACCTTCCCATTGTGCTGGGGTTACACAAGGAGGTATGCTCCAGGGCGTGGAGTTGCATCGGATGTCATATAGGCAAATCTCTCTAAGGGCCTCGATTTCCCTAAACCCTAAATTTACCTTGCTTGCTAACTGGTATGTATGCCATGCAAGTTTCTGGTCAGTCAGGATTTCGTCGAAGCTCCAAGACCTTGGCGTGTGACGAAACCTTAAGCGATCCCCTATGCCAAAGAGAAACGCTACCGAGTCCGACTCTCTTGCTTCCAGCTCAAACTCCCATGTTCCTGTAAACAAGTGATCTTTGCCTTTGAACTCAGATTCCTTTTCACAAAGAAGTTCTACGGCTCCGATATGTTCGTTGCCTAGGGTGAAATAGAGATACATCCCTCGCTCGCGAGGCTCCATTAGAAAACGAATGCCCTCTGGTATCCGCCCCTCCCAGTCTCCAAATGTGTAAGTTAAGACTAACTTTCCCGACAAAGGTTCGGATAACTTATTGGTGATTGTCGTCTTGAAAGCACAGGAGTTGGAGTTGAAATGAACAAAGGATATGGTGTCCTCCTTTACTAGCTGGTGATCATTATGGGAGAGGATTATGCCTTCCGTAGGGATGAGTTCTTGTCCGAATGTTAAGCTTTCTGAAATCTTCCCGTTTACGATCAGTGTGCGCTTTATGCGTCCATAGCGGACCAAAGGCCCTTGTGGAAGATTCATCAGTCGGCGGCCTGCGAGACAAAATACCTGCATTTCAGGAATAGGGCTTTCAGTGTGGTAACCCGTCGGCCCAAAACAAGTCACCAGTTCTCCGTTTCCAGTCAACACTGGCCTTGGAAAAGTCGCGTTTTGGTCAACATAGAACACGCTTGAACTATTCGCCATTTTCATCATTGCCTCCGAGATGCCAAAGATACCAATCCGCCTATTCCTCGAGGCTAGTCGAAAAACCTGCTGAAAGAATGGGGAAGCCGAATAAGATTTGAATTTGAATACGATTTCCTAACCATACGCATACACCGGTCTTCATCAGACGAGTGCGTTCGAATGCGCTGCAACTGAAAATTGGCATCTAACCCAATTCTTGTGTTCACGGCTAAGCTTTTTCAGAGGGATATCGCCATATCGCCTCGGCGTCATATGTGCATCTTTACGCGCGCCTATGCTGTGTTCTATACTACCGAAGTGAACCGAAAAAACGTGCAGTCTTCTGAAGATGTTTGATGGAGGAAGCAGTTGAAAGCACCTTCGAATTCGCGAGACGAAAGACGACAGACATGTGTGTCATCAAACACAGAGATGCACAATAACAAGGTGCGCTTGAATTCCGGCGAGATAATCGGTCTTGTATCGGTTTTTACTCTCGGTATATTGGTGCGCGCTGCGTATCTGCTTCAATACAAATCCAATGTGCCGTACTATGCCATACCTATTGTCGATTCATCCTACTACCATGGCTGGGCTCGCACTGTTATAGCAGGACAAGGATACGGCGACACGCCTTTCTACTTGGCTCCGCTATACCCGTATTTCCTCGCATTCTTATATCTGATTTCAGGCTCCAGTCTAACCTTTGTCTATATAGTGCAATCGATCTTGGGCGTAGTCACGACTGGGTTAGTGTATGTCTTGGGAAGATGGATGTTTGATCACAAACGTGGTTTGGTAGCGGCGGCTCTAATCCAGTTTTACGCGCCTTTGATTTATCTGGAGCCTAAGTTGTTGACGGAGCCGCTAGCCATCACATTGAACCTAGCGTCCCTAGTTGTGCTGTGGCGGGCCGTTAATTGTCCATCGGCGTGGCGCTTTGTTGTAGCTGGCATCATGCTGGGACTAAGTGCCGTGTGCCGTCCTGTGGGACTTATAATGATCTCTTTAGTGGTTATATGGTTGGTTCTCCTGAGTCTTAAGCTCAGGTCGAGAAGTGGGGTTTCACCCGGTGGTATCACGTTGTCTTACCCAGCATTAGTTGTTTTAGGAGCCGCCCTTGCGATTCTGCCGGTGAGTGTCCGAAATGCAACTATAGGCAGAGATTTTGCCCTTATATCCACTAACGGTGGTATTGTTTTTGCGCAGGCTAACAATGAAACCGCAACTGGTATCTCCATGCCGCTACCGAATTTTTCAGGTGTCATTGTGACTCAGCAACAAGAAGAAATGGCCATCGCATCGGAAGAGCTCGGCCACGCGGTAACCCCCTCAGAGTCCTCACATTATTGGTACAGCGTCGGCATGAGGTTCATTCGAGACAACCCTGCTCGGTTTCTGCGGCTTCTTGGGAAGAAATTTGTCTGGTCCATCCATAATGCAGAACCAGGGTGCAGCTACAACGTATACGCCGAAAAGACGCTCGTACCGGTGCTTCGAATGCTTAGTTTGCCGTTTGTTATTCTAGCAGGTCTGGCTTTGTTCGGGGCCGTCGTGGGATACCGGAGTGGCAATCGGCATGTTATGGCCTTAACGGGGTTGTATATAGCTTCCATTTACCTCGGTCTCCTAATAACCTCGGTTAGCTCACGTTACCGAGCACCCGCCGTCCCCGGACTTGCCATGTTTGCCGGTTTTGGACTGGTGCGGCTGTTAGAATCTCTATCTTCACGCCGTCTGCGTTCAGTTTTATTGTTCCTTGGTTGTTTGCTGCCATTCGTTGTTGTCTCCACTATACCACTGCCAGTTCGATTGATTCCTGGTGAGGCGTGGGCTAACATCGCCTCGTGTTATGCTTGTGCGGGCAACATCAGGCTGAGTGAAGAGTTCGCCAGAAAAGCGCTGAAGACGCACCCAGGACTGGACTACGTGCATCAGAGTCTCGGAGTCGCGTATATGAAAGCAGGCAAACTTGATGAAGCAGCCTCGGAGTTTTTATCGTATATAAAGATAAGACCTAATGAGGCAGATGGGCATTTCTATCTTGCGGCTGTGGTTGATCGGCAAGGGAAAGTTGAGGAGGCAATACTTCATTATGTCACCGCAGCATTGCTCCGCCCGGCGGATGCGGAAATCCATTATGCGCTTGGTAACATTCTGGATCGTCACGGATGGATAGAAGAGGCTGTGTCGGAATACCGGGAAGCTTCCAATCTCAGTCCCAGGTACCGAGGCCCTATGAAGCAGTTGGATCGTCTCAATAAACGCCGAAGAGATTCGGATGTGGAACTCAGGGAAATCCGGAACTTGCCCAAGGTGGCCAGCGCCCTGGCAAGCATTCACTATTCACGTGGGTGCAGTCTGCACCTCCAGGGGAAGAGCAAAGATGCCATCATGGAATATCGAAGAGCAGTAGCTATTAAGCCAGATTTTGTGCAGGCTCTTGTTGATCTTGGATTTGCGCTAATGAGCCAGAATGAATTTGATGAAGCCGTTGAAGTGTACAACAAAGCCATAGGTGTAAAGCCCGATCTGCCTTATGCGCACGCAAATTTGGCGATTGCATTGTACTACAAAGGTGACTACTTAGGTGCGTGGCGGGAGGTGTACCAATGTCGCCGGTATGGTGGCGATATACCTGATGGTTTTCTTTCCGTCCTATCCCAGAGAATGCCTGAGCCGATTGACCGTTAGAAGTACGTTGGAGATGTTTCATATAGTAAATGATTGACGCTCGACACCCTTTGCAATCAATTGTGTGTCCGAGTGACAATTGGTCAGTAAAACCAAGCCGTCGGAGGCCTGCCTAGATGAATCATTCCAGCAAAGCCTTTTCTGAAAAAGTATCTAGCGAAATAAAAAACGCTTACGATACACGCGTGCCAGTATTCATCGCCCTATTGCTGATAATCATCACGTTGGCCGCGTTTTGGCGTGTGTTCTATTGTGACTTCCTGAATTATGACGACAACTATTATGTGACGGAAAACACTTGGATCAAGGATGGAATAACCTCCAGTTCCATCAAATGGGCGTTCACCACTGGTTACCAGAGTAATTGGCATCCATTGACCTGGATCTCCCACATGGTAGATTACCAGTTATTCGGATTATCACCTGTGGGGCATCATGCCATGAACCTACTATTGCACATCCTTAGTGTCTTACTCTTGTTCGCGATCCTGACAAAGGCAACCCGATTCCCATGGCGCAGTGCCTTTGTTGCCGCTCTCTTTGCTATACATCCGCTACATGTGGAGTCAGTAGCATGGGTAGCCGAGCGAAAAGACGTGCTCAGTGGGTTGTTCTGGATGCTTACCATGTGGGCATACCTTTGGTACGCAGAACAGCCTAGTACACGGCGTTATCTCGCGGTAATTCTTTTCTTCGCCCTCGGACTGATGTCGAAACCTGTGCTAGTAACCCTGCCATTTGCACTACTACTTCTGGACTACTGGCCGTTGTCTCGGCTGTTCCCTTCTAAGGATGGGTTCCGTGCACGTTGCGTTGGTTGGCGGAAGGCCATTGTAGAAAAGACACCTCTGTTCATCCTTGCGTCGGTGTCCAGTGTGGTGACGTACATAGTCCAGCAGCGAGGACAAGCGGTGAGTTCACTGGCAATGTTACCGTTTGCAACACGTATAGAAAACGCCTTTGTATCCTATCTGAGCTATGCGTATAAAGCGATTTGGCCCCGCTCACTGGCTATTTTTTATCCCCATCCGAAGAGCGGGTTGTCTACCTGGTTGGTTGTACTATCTGGATTTGTTCTTCTTGCTTTGACTGTCTTAGCGTTTAGATTATCACGCCGGAAACCTTATGTAATAGTGGGATGGCTGTGGTTTATGGGCACGCTCGTGCCTATGCTGGGCATCGTCCAGGTTGGCGCTCAGGCTATGGCCGACAGGTACACGTATATACCATTGATTGGATTGTTCATAGTTGTTGCTTGGGGAATACCCGACATACTCGTTGGAGCAAAACGAATTAGAGTACCCGCAAGGATTGCCCAAGTTGCCCTGGCAGTTATCGCTTGCGCAATCATAGTTGTTCTTTGTTGGTTTACGTGGATTCAGGTGGGCTACTGGAAGGACAACACGACCGTCTTCGAGCACGCCCTAAAAGTAACTGATGACAATTACATTGCCCATAATAATCTCGGCCTGGCTCTTCTGGAAAAAGGTAGAATAAGAGAAGCAACTGAGCATTTCAATCTGGCCATACAGGCTGAACCGGGATTCACGGGCAGCTATCTCAACCTCGGTGTCCTTCTAGCGGAGCAGGGATTGTACCACGAGGCGGCTGCGGTCCTATCGCAAGCGTTGACTATTGAGCCAGAGAACGCGGATATTCTTGCTAATTTGGGTGCCGTTTTGGCTCGACAGGGTAAGACAGACGAAGCTCGCACTGTTCTCACAAAAGCCCTAGAATTAGCCCCAGATCTTGCCGTTGCTAGAGAGAACCTGGAAGCGCTGTCCACGGTTAGTCAGAGCGCGACCTCGCGAAAGAATATGGACGCTGCTGCACGCGTCACGGCTGGCATGGCACTTGACCAACAAGGCGACCACGAAGGTGCCATTCAGGAGTATCGTAAGGCCATAAGTCTTGACCCAAGGATGCCTGAAGCCTACTCGAATATGGGGATTGCCTTCCAGAACCTGCGCAAGTTCGACCGAGCCATTGAAGCTTACAAACAGGCTATCCGGCTGAAACCGGATTTTGTGGAAGCTCACAACAACCTCGCTGTGTGCCTATACTTCCTCGGTGACTATCGAGGAGCGTGGAAAGAAGTGAACTTGTGCAGGAAATACGGTCTAGAACCTAATCCTGGATTTCTCGCAGCCCTATCAGCGAAGATGCCAGACCCGACTCAGCGGTAGTTACAACCAGTTGCGAATTGTTCCATCACCATTGGCACAGTAGCTCAGCACACGCAATATTCACGATGGTCTGTCAGTTCTTCTCTCAGCTATACGTGTGCCTTTGCCGATTAGACTTGCTACGTCTTTGCCTCGCTCTGCTTTAGCGTTTGCCTCAATAACAAAGTCTTTGCTGAAGAATAGAACTTTGAATTGCGCGTGCAAAGTCTCTGTTATAGTCAAGGTATCGCCATTAAGTGACCATACGCTGGTCGCACGGTGAACTCGACCGTTCTTGCCAACTCCAAACGGTAAGTCATCAACCTGAATCTTTCCACTGCCTGAACCGGTCCATGTGGTATCGTCGGTACCAGTGAGTACCTCGATCAGTTCGTGCTTCTGAGGCTTTGATTTGTTATCTACAAGCACTGTGCCGTTTCCTTTAATATAGTTGGTAATCTTGCCGTCAGGCCCGACCTTACATACGATGCTCGTCTCACCATACGGGACAAGCGTGTTGCTGCTCACATCCAGTCTGTAATACGTGAACAGACTATCGTACGTGTTGTCGGTCGTTCGCTTGAACCGAACGTGAAAGTACCTGCTATCTACCTTTTCTCCGTTAGTGGTATGATCCCAGGTTCCAATCCAATCACCACATATACTTTCAAGGAACTCCTTCGCTTTCACGGATTGGGCATCAGTCGCGTGCGCTAGGAACAGCAATATCGCAAAAGTACTCAGAAATATCCATGCCATTAACGAAGGTCTACAAAGGTTCAAAGAAATACTCCTTACAATATCGCGAGCGGTTTTCTTTTAGGAAAAATGTCTTTTCAAAAAACACGGTTTGTTGTGCACTTTGTCCAGAATGTGATTCCACCTCACACAAAGCAGTTTTTCGGTTCTGTGCGCATATCCAATGTTACTCTCTATATGCACTCGACTTCTATCGTATACGCGTGAGAAGATTGAAGCAAGTGACTTGCGATTTCTCACTTGCACACAGTTCAAGCTTTTTGGGCTAGCATATCCCGGAATCACAGCTGACCTTTTTGAGACTAGGTGCTTGACCACGATTGACACTTTGCAGAGTCTGGCACTACAATCGGTTTATCTATTTGTGAAAGGAACTTGAACCATGGAGTTAGTTGACAAGGCTTTTGAACACGCTAAGCAAGCTCTACTGTCGTGTACAGATAAACGTGGCATTAAAGCGGCCGCTGAATATTATCCACACATTTGGGCGCGTGATGGAATTATTTCCCTCTACGGAGCCCTTCAGCTAGATGATGAGCGCACCGCTGCAGCAGCCCGCAACACACTTGACACGCTAGGCGATTTTATGAACGACGCCGGGCACGTGCCCAACTTTCTACCGGTTGATGCAACTGAGCCGCCGAAAATCAATAACTGCATTGACAGCAACGAATGGTATATTATCGGGCATGAGTTGTACTATCGGACGTTCAAAGATAAGGGTTTTCTTGAGGAAAACTGGGAACGGCTCAACAAGGCTGCATATTGGCTCCGGTGCCAGGATTTTAACGACTGTGGACTACTGGAAGCACACGAAGGGGCAGATTGGGCTGACCTCCTAGCAAACCGCTTTAATGTGCTTTTCACCAATGTACTGTGGTGGCATAGTCTAAGATGCATGGCTTCGCTCGCATATGCACTAGGACAAGATGGCTCCGAGTTTGAACAGAAAGCAAAGAGGGTAGGGGACATCATCAATATGCTTTTTTATCTGCCGGAATCAGGCGGCACGGAGAACCGGGAGAAATTGGCTGAAGTCAACGGCGAATGGTTTAATCTCTATGCACAAATGCAAGCAAAATGGTGGTTCCGACCATACTACCTTCCGTATGTGGAGTGGCGAATTCCGGGTGCAGAGCGATTCGACACGCTCGGAAACATGTTGGCAATCGTCTATGGATTGGCGGATAAAAAGCGGGCGGAAGGAATCCTTCAGTATGTGCACGAGTATGGGGTCAACGTTCCCTATCCGGCCAAGGCTTGTTATCCAGTTATTTATCCAGGAGATCCCGACTGGCGGGATTATTACCTGAATCGCGAGTATTGCAAACCTCATAGCGCACATAATGGTGGAATTTGGCCATTTATAGGTGGATTTTATGTCACCGCTCTTGCTCTTGTAGATATGAAGGACGAGGCAGAGAGAGAACTTGAGAACCTCGCTCGCGCGAATAGACTTTCCAGAAGCAAGAGAGAATGGGGCTTCAACGAACTCATTCACGGCGAAAGCGGCCAGCCCATAGGCGCCGAGTACCAGGCTTGGAGCGCCGCGATGTACATAGTTGCTTATAATGCCGTGACCAAGGGAAAGTGCAATTTGACCGGCGATCGTGCGGGATAAACAAGTACGACTACCGACCGACCGCCGGTCAGTTCTATCAGTCTCGTTCTAAGACAACGTCTCTTGAACCAGCCGGAATGACAATCGGCCAGGACTGTGGATGCGGAAGGACTTTGCCGTCCACCAGGACTTCCGTTGGTACCTTACCGGGGAGATCAAGAAGGATCTCGCCCGCAGGTATATCTCCTGAAAATCGTACGCGAATTTCCTGTTCATTGGTGGTCAAGGTGTAACCGAATCGTCTTCTTTGCTGTATAGGTACGTTTGAAATACTGATCTCCTGACCCGGCTCAAGCCACTCCAGAGGAACTCCACGACCGATTATCACTCGGCCATCAGCAAACTCGCAGATCAGAGAGTTTAGCAGTATCTTTCTAGAGAAAGAATCACCCCACATGTGTGGGCACGAGCCACGCCCCTCCCGGGGATGAACACCTGGCGACCACGGGCAGTTTGGATCAGGGCCATCAATGCTTTCCCACCAAGAGAACGGTCCACTCATCGCGTTTTCAATCATGAATTGATAAGCCCGAATGCCTTCGTCACGATACCGGTCTCCTCGTAGGGCTGAAAATGCAAATCCTGCGTTGTACGATGTGCACCACTCGCCGAACCCACCAAAAGTATGCTGTGGTAGAACATCTCTCAGCTTTTCGAATCCCCAACTATAAGTGCTGTCAATACGTTCTAGCATAATACCTTCCTGACGGGCACCGAGAATATAACCTTCCCACGGCCAGCGTCCGAAGTGCAGATGAGTAGCCCAACCAGCACTAGACCGGTTCTTTTCTGTTATTGGTGGGTTTGGTTCAACCATAGAAGCTGGAAGGTAGCCTATACCCTCTCGACTGCTCAGTTCTTCAATGACCCTATTGCAACTGTCTAAGAGCTTATCATATATTTCCAGTGCCCATTCGGCCTCGGAGTCTTCACCTAGTATTCGACACATGACGCGATATGCTGCTAGGCCAGTCAAGAACGACCAGTTATCTACCATCCAGTAGCCGGGGTTATCGAGAGCCCATGACTCACGCATTATTCCGCCTGGTCCGCTCATATCATTTTCTGCACATTCGTGCATTATCCGTCGTATCACAGGGAAATTTCCTCTGACGAACTCAACGTCTCCTGTCTTCAGGAGATACATAGTCCATGGCCATGGGTACTTATAATCGCCATCAGGGTAGTCCAGAGGAGCTGGTATGCGGTCCCGATATTTATCTAGTATCTTGCGTGCGAGTTCAATGTCCCCACATTCTATCATGGTTTCAATCATCCCAATGATGTCGTGGTTGAACTCGTCTCGGTAAGCATTTACTCCTACTGCCGGCAATAGCCCACGCATGATAATGAGTTGATAGATGATCCCGGCCTTGAACGCGTTTACCAATCGTTCGTCAGGAAGTCTTTCAATCTGCACGTATGTAGACAATCGCTGATCCCAGTATTTCCGCATGGATTCTAAGTTCTCGTCCCACGTACCGACCGTCATGAGGATGTCTTTCACGCTAGGCCAAGGAATATCTCGGCCAAACTTATCAACTGGAGTGACGAAGTCTTCCACCTCGCAGCACCCCGGCTGAATAATCTGTGGGCCCGGTGACAACCTGATTAGCTCTATGTCTGGGTCAGCAGGGGCATATTGCGGCCTGTCTGTGCCATTTGTCTTCTTTACCCGCGTGAAGAGAAGCACATAATCCTGATTATCAATTTTGACCTTGTTGCAGAAGTGTGCGATCTCGACATCTATGCCGTTGTGACTGAATGCCGTCACTAAGCATGGAAGATACCCTGAAAGGTTTTCCCAGGTAAGCGGTCCAGTGTTTCTGGAAATGCCAAAATGGCATCGAATCGCTCCGTACCGTGCATAGAACGAGCCAGTCATTGTGACTATTACACTACAGTCGTCGCCTTCCCAACCGACAGTCGAAATGTTTGACGGACATGGCTCCTTTGGATCACGCTCATTTGCATAATATGGATTTGGCTGATAAGTGATATGTTCGTACATGTAGCACTCCTATCGCTGCTTCAGGCCTCTACGAAAGCAACCATATTTACACATCCATCGGTTACTTCAAGTGAACAAAGGCCAACACAAGTCGACCAGAGGCTTGCTTGTTGACCTTTGTTCGAAGAGCCGTTCACGTTGTCGACTAAAGGGGTCTGATCCAGATATTTCTGTATCGAATCAAGTTACCATGATCTTGGAGCAATACGGGCCCAGGTTCGGCATAGTTGTGATCTATCTCTCCGCCAGTTGGCTGGTGGATTTCTAGGTCGTGATGAATCCACACACCGTTATGCAAAACGGATATACGCGCTGGCTCAATCTTTACGCCATTATCATTAAACCTAGGTGCTCTGAAGAATACATCATATGTCTGCCATTCCTCCGGGGGGCGACATGCATTTACCATCGGTTTGGCTCGCTTGTAGATGGCACCGCAATCGTCGTCTTTACTGTCGAGTTCATACGAGTCGAGGACTTGAATCTCATACCTTCCTTGGAGATAAACACCTGAGTTTGCACGCGCCTGACCTGTGCAGTCAGCCATAAGTGGTAACCAGAACTCCACGTGAAGCTGGCAGTCGAAGAATCTTTCTCTTGTCACAATGTCACCCGTTCCTGGAGTGACTTCCATATACCCATTCTCGACTTTCCACTCAGGGGACTCACTTGGATTGCTCCTCTTGCCCCACTTGGACAAGTCTTTGCCGTCAAACAAGACAATTGCATCAGCAGGAATGCTCTCCGGACCCTTGAATAGGGGCTCGGGTTTCTCATTGCCACAGCCACAACACTTTTCCGTCACTAAAACACCTCCAAGAAGAGTTAGATAATTACTCGCGGATCGGCTACTAGCTTGTCGAAGCCTACCACGTTATCAGTATTACCTATTTGCACCATTGGGCACGAGTTACCTTCGTGAGACACTCATTCTTCGCCTTTATTTTCACACGCGACTTGCTGGGCAACTCATCAGCTTGTTAAGCATTGGTAATATTCGATTGCTCAATGGACGCCCCGCCGAATGACCGTTTCCAACGTCATCTTTTCCGGTACCCACGTGCGTTTGGTTTGAAGGATTACTGAGGGTATACAAAGACACTCAGTTTTTCCTCCGTCAGAACACGACTACCTTCATCCAAAATACTCACTCTTAGCTTGTATCTACCCGGTGCGGAGTTACTGGGGAGATGAATTGAATAACGTGCTGGTTTCGCAGTAACAGACATGCTAGTAGTGGCTGTTGCGGGCTTTGCAGTAGGCGAATCGAGTGAAATTAGTTCAGCACGTACCGTGGCCTGCTGTTCCGTCGGAGAGCAAAGAACCGCCGTCAACTCAGCAGCGCCGCCGACAGGCATACACCGACGCTCCCAGAAAAGCGCACCGGATATCCTGGGAGCATCACCTAAATTCGGGCATTCGAATACTGCAAACTGACAGGGGTGGGGGTTCTTTGAACTCGCACCTGGAACTAGTTCCAGCCGTCCTTTCCGCTTGTCTGTCGTGCCATCATTGTCGCTAATGACGACGTTTGCTCCAAACTTGGACCATATAAAGGGACACATCGGCGACAATTCGCTTAATGGTATGGCAGCCTCATATATGGTCATATCCTCCGCGCGCACAACCTTGGCTTTGACTCTGTTGGATCTGGTCAAAGGTTGTCCCCGTCGCCCGTAGTAACGCCAAACGATTGTATCAGTTCCCCTTAAGGCGAACGCAAACTCGTGGTTGTTCTCACCATAACCACTGTCTCTCCTGTCCAGGACAGGGTCCAATGCTAGCTGCAAACAGTCGTTATTATGCATTTGTAACCCATCCAGGTTTTGCACATGAGTATCGTCCCTGACCTTCGCAGCTAAATAGAGATTCTCGTCATCTACTTTGAGAGCGAAACTACCTGACAGGTCGGTTGCGCCTTTGTATTCCTGAAATCGACTTCTCCGTAATACTACCTCCACAACAGACCCTAGGAAAGGCCCCTCTTTAAGCCTCCGCCTTATGCTGGACACACTGCCTTCGTGTCTACCCGCGATTGAGACCAATCCATCGCCTTCTTTGATCCCTGCCAATTCTGCATCGGAGCCTGGCTTGACGTTTGTTACAATGCAAAGGATGTTTCCCCATGCATCATCAAGGTGATACTTCTTCTTTAGTTCGTCATTTGCGGTCTCGATTGTCATTCCCAATAATTCATTGTCACCGGTCGATTCGGATAGGTCTGTAGGTAGCCTTATTGCTGTAGTCAGCTCGACATCATCGCTTTGCCAAGACGAAGAGTCAATAGTTACCCATTCAACATCCGACCAATCGGTGAGATTTCCATCAATCTTGACGTCCCGTGCCTGCTGGACGTGATAATCCGTTGGTATATCATCTCCAACAAGGCTATCTCGATCCGGAAGTTTCTCTACTACTATAATCAGATTCTTCGGTGCGCGAACTTCTTTCCACGGTGGAGTAACGCTTACGGAACCGTCTTCCCGTACACGCACAAGCCGCTTGTAGCCCAGCTTTTCGATTCCAGGATGGTCAACCAAGAAATCATATTCAATCCCTTTGCGGGAGCACAACATGGCCTCCCAGATTGCAGCAGCCGCTATGTCGCCATAGGTCGCACCATGAGAATTCATGGCTTCTCGATTCATGCCCCACACGCCTTGCCAATTGATTGCATAGCCTGATGGAATCACTATTCCAACTTCGGCTTGTCTTAACAGAGCCTTTTCATCTCGGGGATGCTTTTCAGCGTATTCGGTTATACGTCTGGCGAGCTCCAACTGGATATTATATGGTGTATGATGCTGACGGCCAGTTGTCCAGAACCAAAAGCACTTTGCGCCCATTTGGTAGGCTCGCTCAAAAGCTGGATACATCCAGTCCCGCGCTGTCTGTCCATAAATGCTTGTTCCCCAATAGCCGTCAAACGATCTCGCTGCTCCACGAAGAAAGGCATAGACAAAGTTGAACTGGTCTATCGGTCTGAGATCAAAACCTTCACCAATTAGATCGGAAGGTATGTATCCCCAAAGACCAGGTCCATACATGCCTTCATGAACAAAGCCAGGAGCTCCGGCCTGCAGCTCATACCACGCACACCAGTAATCATATTCCCATGATGGGGCCTTTGGCATTACCAAATCCAGAGTTCCTGTCGATGCTTGGCCCGTGAAATCGAACCGACGCATAGATCTCGATTCCAGATATTCGATTCTTTGACGAAGTGCTTGGGCTACCATTTCAGGACTAGTTGGCCGTTCTTTCAGTTCATAGTTCCACCCTATTCTTCCGAATGGTTCGTCAAGGTACATTCTGCCGGTTCTGAAATTGCTCCTGTAGAAGTCATCCGGGAATACTGGACTGGCATGGAAGAAAACGGGTTCGTTTTCCACCCATGCACGTATCTGATCACCGAACAGGAACACATTGAACCCTGCTTGAATCATGGTCTGCACGTCTTCTTGTGTCCACGGCACGTAACGATAGTCGGCACCGGGAGGCGTGCCGTCATCGCGTACGATGCGTGACGTACCTATGGTGAACGCCGTCCTTATCTTCAGAAGTTTGGGCTGCCGGAAGTCCACGCTCGGGCAACGTCCAGGATAGGCCGATTTTGTAATTACTTGCCCTAAGAATGTACCTGTACTAGCAAACCCACCTATGTGGCGCGCGTCTGCTGCCGGTCTAGGTAAGAAGTCCCTACGAATATCATGCTCTGGAAGTAACGCCCGACCGGTGCTCTGGTCTACATATTCCAGCGCAATGCTCGGCTCCGGGCTGTAAATGTACCTAGCAATGTCGCCGACATCCGTCGCGGATGTCATGGGAACAGATTCACTCAATACTCTGAGAGCCAGTACCTTTCCGTCGAATTTCTTCATTATCAGCTGCCACCACCGGTATGGCTTGCCTGAAACACGACTTGGCTGCTCTGCAACTATCCATACATCAGTGACGGGGGAAAATTGATACTCGCCCGCTCTAGTGACCAAGTAATGGGCTACCTGCCCAGGCTTTACGGTACAGTTTGCAACTGAACACAATGTTAATAGACATAGAAACGCGATTCCAAGTTTGGACACCTACATCCTCCTGGTATTCGTCTGCCGTAGGACAACAACCCCGGTTTTGGCTCATTCGATATCCAGCATTACAAATAAATGAAAACGTCGATCGCGTCTTTCATGATAACCCTACCTGTAGGATCCAACAAGCTAACCTTCAACCTGTATCTTTCAGGCGGCGATTGGCTGAACACTTTCAGTGTATATTCGGTTGGTTGGTCGGATACCGGGACCTTAGTCTGTTTAACCGCAGGCTTAGTGTCAGGTGTATCACGTGAGCTGAGCTCTACTCGAATAACAGCGTATTGTGTCTTCGGAGAGCGAAATCCCACAGTCACTTCTGCGGCATCTCCCACTTTCATCGCTCGCTTTACCCACGTAAATGCTCCCCATACCCTCGTCTGGTCGACAGGCGATGCGCATTCGAAAACGATAAATTGGTCCGGGTGATTCCCTCGGGTGCTGGCGCCGTATACAAGTTCTAATCTGCCCTTTCGACCTTTGCTTCGATCGTCCGAGTCATTCACGACGATATTTACGCCTATCTTTGGCCAGAGTCCGGGACACATTGGCATCAATTCACTAAATGGAACAGCCGCCTCATAGATCGTTAAATCACCATTCCGCACTACTTGGACCTTGCAATTTCTCAACTCGCCAATAGGATGGCCTCTTCTGCCGTCCCATCTCCACGTGACGACTTTGCCGTTCTTCAGTGCGAAGCCAATCTTATGAGTGTTATATCCGATATCCTTCGTCCGCTCTAGGATTGGGTCAAAGGCGAGTTGAATAGAGTCATGCATCCATATCTCAGTTCCTGCTTTTGCCTGTACGTGTTTGTCGTCCCGCACCCTAGCGGCGAAATAGAGGTAGTCGTCATCCAATGCAAAGGCGTATTCTGCGGACAGGTCTGCATCTCCACCATATTCCAATCTTCCACTTCGTCGTAACTGAACGGGAATCAGCGCACCAGGAGTATTCTTGTACTTTTCAGAGGCAGCATATAGATGGTGCTCATCTTTGAGTGGAATATTACCAATCGATGCTAGAGCATCTCCCTCTCTAAGTCCAGCTCGTTCGGCTGGTGAGCCCGGTTCAAGCTTAGTGATAACTTGGAAAGGTTCATGTATCCAAGCCTCTACAGCATATTTCGCTTTCAAATCGTCGCTCATGGGCTCAAGTGTCATCCCTAGATATGTGCTTTCCTTGCTGACAGATCCATCCCCAGGCGCCTCAATGCTCAGTTTCATATCGATGCTTTCACCAAACCATTTATCTCGACCAAGTTTGGTCCACTGAATAGTATTCCAATCCGATAGGTCGCCGTCTACACTGATTCTCTCGGCCCTTGGAATCGTGTGTCCCGTCTCTAACGCTTGGTGGCTTGTGATAAGGTTTTCTTTCTTTGGTGTGACTTGGAGCGTAAGTCCTCTAGGCGCACGCTTCTCCTGAAGAGGCGGTACTGACTTCAGAGTGGCATCCTCTCTTGCCCATATCAGGCGCTTGTAACCAAGTTTATCAATTCCTGGGTGGTCTACTAGAAAGTCAAACTCTATTCCTTTCCTAGAGCAAAGAATTCCTTCCCATGCCGCAGCTGCAAGTACTTCACCGTAAGTTGCTCCGCCGGGAGTAAGCTGATCCCGTTTCACACCCCACGGGGCATACCAGTTGAATATGTAACCCGCAGGCAGCACAATCCCGACCTCAGCTTGCCTCAGCATGGTCTTTTGGTCCGCTCTCGGGTGTGCCTTGGCATATTTACAAATTTGCTTTGCCAGCTTCAATTGCTCGGTGAAAGGCATATGATGGTCGTGGTCACAGGTCCAAAACCACAGATATTTTGCCCCCATTTCATATGCCCGAACAAAAGCAGGGAGGCGTAAAGCGGGGTCGCTCTGTCCGTACAAACTGGTTCCCCATGGTACGTTAAATGCCCTGGCCGCACCCCGCAAGAATGCATAGACGAAATTTAACTGGTCCCTATCACTCAGTCCATCTACCCCTTGTCCAAAAAGTACCTCAGGATCCCAGCCATATCCACGATGGATATATCTTCCTTCGTGTATGATTCCAGCAGCGCCCGCTTGCAATTGGTGGAATGCTGTACAGTATTCTGTCTCCCACGAGGGGGCTAGTGGACGGTACAACTCCATATTGCCGAATTGTCCAATGAACCTCTTGCTTGGTGGTTGCTCCTCGTAGGTTTTGTGTCTTAATGCCTCTGCTACCACCTCTGGCCCAGCTGCATAGCCTTTAAAACCAAGCCGAATACCGGGTTCGTCGATGAACATTTCAGCTGCAAGGTGGTTGCTTCGATAGTAGTCATCAGGAAAAGTCATTGGTCCTGAATAAAACACAGGCTCATTTTCAATGAACGGCCTGATCTTAGGTGTGGTCAAGAAATAGTTGAAGCCTGCAGCAATCATCGCCTTTATGTCGTCTTGGTTCCAATCGACAAAGTTCCACTCTTTTCCTGGAGGAGGTGGCATTCCATCATCCTTGAATGTGCGAGACGTAGCAATGATGAAGTCTGTTCGGATCTCTAGTAGTTTTACATTTGCAAAGCTTATTTCAGGGTAATCTCCGGCTTCCTGCAGCTTGCGAACCATTTGCCCCAGAAAACTGCCTGCGGTAGCGAATCCATCCTGATACCTGGCATCCAGAGATGGCTTGGGTAAGAAGTTGTTCTTGAAATCAAGAGATGGAAGGAGAGCTCGCTTTGTGCTTTCGTCGACGTATTCGAGAACCACGCCGGGTCCCGGACTGTAAATATACCTTATGACTTCGCCTATACCACCTGACCATGTCATCGGCACGTGTTCGCTGAGTGCCTTGAGGCCCAGTGCTGAACCATCGGCTTTTTGTATAATTAGACGCCACCACTGGTATGCCTTATTGTTGATCGTTTCTGGTCTATCCACGATTATCCATGCGTCGGTGATAGGCGGTTCATTCCCACCCCACACCTGATAATGCGCTATCTGCCCCGGCTTTACAGCTGCATCAACCGAGGTAACTAGCGACAAGAACAGTGCCACAATGAGCAGATTTTTTTTCGACATGTTTACCTCCTTCTTTGCTGTTACATTCCGATGCGCTATTATACAAGAAGGTGACCATAGTATTAAAACCCGGATTGCCGGTAGCTAGTAGTACTACCGACCTATGATGCATTGTTTTTGACATGCTATGCGCTAGGCCAGCGTTCAAGACGTCTAACAATTTCTCTAACGATTGATATGTCGCGTTTTCTTATAGACTGCCAATATACTAGCCATGCGTAGGGCAGGCGATGCCAAGACCTTCCCGTCCATATAGAGACCACATGCCGCCCCGCCGTCGAAGTTTAGTGCCTCGACCGCCCCATAATTGATCATCAAGGCCGCAAACTCACGGAGTGTAAATGCCCTATGCGTGCAAACCAACATGAGCTTGCCGTCATTGGTTATTCCAACTCCCGAGCGACGAGCGCTGATTGTTAAACTGGCCATACGAAAACCGTCCGCAGCAGGGTCGAGATGTACCTTCCCACTTGTAACTAATCTAGGACCAGCGGCAATTCCCGCTTTGTACCCAGTCCAATTGATCTTTCGGCGTGTTCCCCGTATTATGGCTACTCGGTTGGAATCGGTGACGGCTAATGCATTCGGATAGTGCCCCTTGTTTATCAATCGGCCATCTGCAAGTATATCACCAAGAGGACGCAGGTTCTCGTCAAAGAATGTGCCATTGATAGCGGCGTCCGGCTTTAGTCTTTTCATCATGTCCTCAAACGTTTCACCATCTCTACTTTCAGCAATAACCGGACATAGCTCAACCTTTGCTGGGTCAACAAGGAGTACCGTTACATCGGGGGTCGAGCGCAGACGCTCTATTGCTTGGGGCTCTTTCGGTCGTGAGTTGAGCCTGTAAAGATAGACGAACAATGCCAATACCAGTGCCAGTAAGATAACCGCTCGGCGATATTTGGTATTTTTAGGTCTCGCACTTCTTCGGCTCAACTACTGTTTCTCCTCGTACAATGTGATTGACCAGTCTATGCGTGATTTGGCAGGTTCCTGGGATTGACGAAGCTAGTCGGTACCGCCCGTGTTCCGCTCGTTTATCAGTTAGTCAGCAATTCTCTCATATCCTGCCTGTGTGCTGACTCTTGCTAATCTGGTTACCTTTCCGTAGAATTCGCTTAGTGTGTTTGGTTGAATAACTGGAGGTAAACATGTACCGCACATTATTCCTGCTTGTGCTAATATTCCTTTTCTTAACTAGCTCAATCTACGCTACTGATCCTCGTCCCGTGCCTCCTCCTGCGCCAGTGTTGAGTCTTGTTGACCCGAATAAGCAGGGTTATGACATTCCAGAAGGAATCGAACGTCAACACGTGTGCACGCTTAACGCCGTGGAGGTCTTGCTCAGAAAGTACCGTCCAAGTTTTCCAGATACTCCTGAACACCAGATGGCTCTTCTTGCCATAGATGAGGTACTTCATTACTCTAACCCGGAGGCAAGAGAGTCGAAGGCAGTCAAGTCCTTTCTCAAATGCAGGCTAAGGTTCGCCATCGAAGAGATGAGGCACACAAAGGTTACCTCAGGTGCAGTTATCTGGAAACTATATGATCACGCTTTCGTTGTCAGAACCGCATCCGTAACGTTTGCTTTCGACCTTACGCGGGGTTATGCTCCAGACGCTGATTTCGACGGCTTATCAGCGGAGATCATAGATCAGCGTGATGTGCTCTTCATCAGCCACGAACACGGGGATCACTATGACCCCTGGGTTGTGCAGAGGTTCCGAGAGCAGGGCAAACCTGTCTACATGCCAGGTTCGCTGGAACGTGATGGCGTTACCAAGCATCGGATTTCACTGTCAGGTGGCCGGGAGTTGAATATGGTTGTTTTTCCAGGTTATCAGAAGGATCTGATCAATGATGTGCGACTGGTTATCACTTCAGAGAGCTTGTCTTTTGTTCACACAGGTGATCTCTTCAAAGGCAGCAACACTCCCGCGGACATGTTCAAGTGGATAGACAGTATCCGGGATACCTATTCTGTGGACGTGCTTCTAGTAAATGTTTGGGTCACCACTTTGCCTCGGGTTGTGCGAGGACTTGGCCCCAACCTCGTTATGACTGGCCACGAAAACGAAATGGGACATACCGTCCAGGATCGAAAGCCATATCATATGAGCTATGATCGGTTGCGTGGAGTTGCCGTTCCGGGGATAGTAGCAGCATGGGGTGAGTCATACTACTATAGTGCCCCTTCTGCAAAATAAATCGTTATGCATTTAGATGCTCTTGGTCTGTCCTAACCGGAGCATTCTTGAGAATATCACGCACGCACTTGTCAGATATTTGACCTCTGGTCTTTAAAGTGCTATTCTCTTGTCCAACTTTGCTACTTTATTCTTCGAAAGGATGAAAACTATGCCAGAAAAGCTGAAATGGGGGATTATTACTACAGGAGCAATTGCCAAAGTCTTTGCACGGGGTCTAGCCTGTTCTGGCACAGGAGAACTGGTCGCTGTAGCAAGCCGTGACCAAGCGAAGGCTGATGCCTTTGGAAAGGAGTGGGGTATTTCCAAGTGCTATGGTTCTTATGATGCACTTCTGGCAGATCCCGACGTTCAGGCAGTCTACATAGCTACACCCCATCCCATGCATGCTGAGTGGGCAATCAAGGCTGCGGATGCAGGAAAACATATTCTCTGTGAGAAGCCTCTTACTCTAAATTACCCGGAAGCCATGGCTGTTATCGAAGCCGCGCGTCGAAATGACGTATTCCTCATGGAAGCTTTCATGTACAGATGCCATCCGCAGACGGCAAAGCTCGTGGAGCTTATCCGAGATAAAGTCATCGGAGACGTACGAATAATAGAGGCGACTTTCAGTTTTGACGGCGGTTGGAATCCAGAGGGTCGCCTACTGAAGAACTCGCTGGGTGGCGGCGGTATCCTAGACGTTGGTTGCTACTGCACTTCGATGGCGAGATTGCTCGCAGGAGCTGCCTTAGGCCAGGACTTTGCTGATCCTGTAGAGGTCAAAGGAATAGGTCATCTTGGTGAAACAGGGGTTGACGAGTATGCAGTCGCCGTGCTCCGATTCCCAGGAGACATCATAGCTCACGTTTCCACAGGCGTCAGACTTGTCCAGGAAAATGTAGTCCGAGTCTACGGCACTGAGGGAAGTATAATAGTTCCGTCACCATGGTTCTGTAGCCGTGACACAGATGTTTCTAAGATTATCGTGCAGTGTAGGGGGAAGAATCCGTACGAAGTAGAGATACGCAACCCAGTTGACTTATATGCTAACGAAGCGGATACCTTTGCCGCCAGCATATCGAGACGCCAAGCCCCATCGCCGGCCATGTCGTGGAACGATACCCTCGGGAATATGAAGACTCTTGATCTATGGAGATTATCCATTGGCCTGACATACGAGGCCGAAAAGCTCGAGGCGGAGGTTCCCCCTGCAGACCGTAAACCCTTGCACGTGCGCCCAAACAACATGAAGTATGGCGAGATTCCTGGTGTTGGTAAGAAAATATCGCGTCTTGGAATGGGTGCCGTGTTGGAGGGGATGACTTTTGTGAAACCCCATGCATTTTTCATGTTTGACGAGTTCTTTATGTCTGGTGGGAACCTCTTCGACACGGCTTACATTTACGCAGGTGGCCTTAGCGAACGACTGCTTGGAGAATGGGCGAGAAGCAGGGGAGTGAGGGAGCAGATTGTCATCCTTGCCAAGGGTGCCCATACCCCCCATTGCAACCCGGTGGATATGACATCACAACTCCTGGAGAGTCTGGAGCGGCTTGGCACAGATTACGTCGATATTTACATGCTACACCGCGACAACGAAGAGATTCCAGTAGCCGAATTTATCGATGCTCTGAGCGAACACTTGAACGCAGGACGCATTCGCGCAATAGGTGCATCGAATTGGTCGATACAACGAATCGAGGCAGCCAATGAGTATGCGCGTTCCAAAGGTATGCAAGGCTTTTCAGTGATAAGTAACAATCTATGTCTGGCTAGGATGATAAAACCCGTCTGGGATGGGTGTATTGCTTCTTCTGATCCCGAATCCCGTGCCTGGTTTGAGAAAACCGGTTTGCCGATAATATCGTGGTCAAGTACTGGCCGGGGCTTTTTCGTGCGAGGGAACCCCGGGGATCTTTCAGACCATTGTCTGGTCCAGTCATGGTACAGCGAGGACAACTTCGAGCGTCTCTCGCGCGCAAGACATCTAGCCACCCAAAAGTCTGCTTTGCCAGTGCAAATCGCTCTTGCTTGGGTACTGCATCAACCATTCCCATCCTTTGCCTTGATAGGTCCCCGAACAATGAATGAGATGCATATTTCACTTTCCGCACTAGATATTTCTCTGTCGCCAGAAGAATGTCGGTGGTTGTATGAGGGTTAGGAACGCATCATCAGAATAGGTGGTATACGCTTTCCTGGTTTATTGGAGTATAATGAGATGAGAATACTCTATCTTGATCTAGACACACTCAGGCCGGATCATTTGGGCTGTTATGGGTACCATCGCAATACGTCACCAAACATAGATGCGATTGCACGAAGGGGAGTTCGGTTCGCAAACTATTACTGTTCGGACGCTCCCTGCTTGCCGTCGCGTGCTGCCCTCGTAACTGGCCGATTTGGAATACACACAGGGGTTGTTGGTCACGGAGGCACGGCCGCTGACATGAGGCCAGAGGGCATATATCGAGGGTTCAGCAGTTGGCTCAGCACTGGCACTATTGCCGGAATGCTTAGGATGGCAGGCTTCAGAACTGCGCTTGTTAGCCCGTTTGCTGAACGCCATGGAGCATGGTGGTTTTATGCTGGTTTCGATGAAATCTATAATACCGGCAAGAGCGGAATGGAATCCGCAGAAGATGTTACCCCTACCGTTCGAGAATGGATAAAGCGTAATGCAAAGTCTGATAATTGGTTCTTGCATGTGAACTACTGGGATCCACATGCACCATATCGGGCACCCTTGGAGTTTGGCAACCCTTTCCAAAACGACCCTTTGCCTTCTTGGCTCACGGAAGAAGTGCTGGAGAAACATCGCGAAATGGTTGGTCCTCATGGCGCGCGTGAGCTAAATATGTACGACAGCTACGTCAGCTCCGAGTTTCCCAGACATCTCGGAGAAGTGCGAAACATGACAGATTTTAGGAAGCTCATAGATGGTTATGATTGTGGCATTCGGTACATGGATCAACACATTGGCCACATTCTGGACGATTTGGACAAGGAATCAGTTTTGGATGAAACCGCTGTGATTGTGTCTGCCGACCATGCCGAGAACTTAGGAGAGTTGAACTTGTATGCCGAACACGCTACGGCAGACTATATAACCTGTCGAATACCCATGATCATTAGTTGGCCGGGCGGTAGTTCCGACCGCCAGGTTAGGTCTTTGCACTACAACCTGGATCTGCTTCCTACACTAGCCGAACTATTGGGTCAAGAACCTAATCCACGGTGGGACGGCAAGAGTTATGCATCGGTGATTGGTGGCGGTGAGGACGCCGGACGAGAGTACCTAGTAGTAAGTCAGTGTGCACATACCTGCCAACGCGGTGTCCGTTTCGGACGTTGGATGTACATCCGTACTTGGCACGACTTCTACCATCTGTTTCCGGATGAAATGCTATTCGACGTGCAAGCTGACCCTCATGAGCAAGTCAATCTAGCCATGGATGAACCAGAGCTATGTGAAAAAGCCTCGGATCTTCTGGAGAGTTGGCGTGAGGAGATGGCTAGGACGATGCCCGCGGGATACGGCGATCCAATGGAGACAGTACTAGCTGAGGGTGGGCCGTATCACGCGAGAAAACAACTGCAAAGGTATTGCCAGTTCCTTGAAAAGACCGGTAGGTCATGGGCTATCCCCGAGCTAAGGCGACGGCATCCGCAAGAGCCCTGGAAATGACGTTATTGAACCCGAAGTCTAGGAACCAGTAATCTCCGCATGCGAAGACAACTTGCCTTGCCAAAATGAAACTCTTCACGGTATTGTTTTGCTCATTTGCGAGAGTTCGGACGAAGCTTAAGTAAGCGGAATAGAAGGAACGGGAATGCCGAATACCGCATTGAGCGTTGCCCAAAAGATGGCAGCAGCAAACTCGCCGAAGATTAGGCCTAGGAAGAACGGTCGGAACATACGGAACGCTTTGATGCCTCCATAATTCCGCCGCGACTTGCCACAAGCTCGCTGAAACCTACAATGAGGCAGACGAGCAACACTAGGGCTAACCCAATTACATATGTCCTGATGCGAACACTTCCAGGTTCTACTGGTTGAGATTCTTGCACAGCAGTGCTCTGTGGTTGCAGGAGATGAAAGGTCTAGTAATACAGTTCACTACATAGTAGGATAATTCCTACTGCAAGGTCTAGCTGAAAGCGGGTAGGGCATGGCAGGTCCTCAATTTGTACCCTCCAGAAGATGGCCAGTTAGCTTGGAGAGTCTCTTCAGAGCCCAGAACCTGCAAGAACTGCGCTCTACTGATGGCATTTTCACAGCCCCTTCTTTTCCAGATAGCACTGGTGATACTCCTCTGCTCTCCAGAAAGTGGATGCAGGGACAATTTCGGTGACAATTGGTTTGTCAAACTTGCCGCTTTCCTGTAGTCTCCTCTTGGATTCTTCAGCAATGCGCTTTTGTTCGGCGGTATAATAGAAAATCGCCGATCTATATTGAGAACCGATATCCACGCCTTGTTGGTTCCGCGTTGTTGGATCATGTATGCTCCAAAACACGTCCAATAGTTCTTCGTACGACACCTCGCTCGGATCATATTCGACTTGAACTGCCTCTGCGTGGCCAGTCTTACCTGTGCATACGTCCTCGTACGTAGGATTTTCTGTTATGCCGCCAGTGTAGCCGACTTCTGTGCGCACAACACCTTTGACTTTGCGAAAAGCGGCTTCTACACCCCAGAAACAGCCCGCAGCAAAGGTGGCTTTTTCCATGACGGATACCTCCACATTTTATACGCTTATACCCATGGGCAGCGTAAAATCTTGTGTGTAAAATTGGGGAGAAGCAGGTAAGGCGCATCCCTCCTTATAAGATGAGGTTATCAACACCAAAAGAAGGAGGAACGCGCCGTGAAAGAAGTATACATCGAAGAG